>Ga0194077_1141_pt1 | contig 20634 bp, 21 predicted proteins | sample LauGreSuBDMM15SN_2_FD_133647 | JGI IMG/M metagenome (GOLD analysis project Ga0194077, IMG submission 133647) | reverse complement strand
CGCTCGGTCATCCACCCAACGACAAACATCATGGCCACCATGACCGCCATGCCCACCGGGTAAGGCCAATCCCATTGGTTGAGCATGACCACGCCGGCAAAAGCGGCCATCATGGCCCACTCTCCCACGGCAAAGTTGATGATGCCCGTGGGCCTTGTGATCAGCAAATACGCCAATGCCACCAAGGCATAAATACAACCACTGGCCGTGGCCCCCACCACCAACTCCAAGAAATCATTCATGGGTGGTGATGGCCCAGATCACTTAACGCCGACATGGACCACCTTGCCCTGCTTGTCACCCTCGTACACACGCACCACCATGCCATTGGTGTCAAAACCGGTGCGCTTGCCATCGGCAAATCCGTATTGGGCACCCGATGACCCCATCACCCCCACAAAGCCTTTTGTGGCTTGCATGGCTTCACGCACCTTGTCTTTGTCCACCGCGCCAGCTCGGCGAATGGCATCGGCCACCAACATCACCCCGTCATATCCATAGCCATTGAGGTTGTAGGGCTCGGTCCCCACATCCTTTTTATACGCCTCGATAAAGCGTTTGGTCTCGGGCTTGTTGGGGTCAAAAGCATCGACAAATGTGACGCCGTCCATCAAGCCCTTGGCCACACTGGTGTAGACCGGCACCGACAGGTTGTAGTTGCCCAGGATGGGCATCTTCAGGCCCAATTGGCGGTAGCTGCGCAAAATCAAGGTGTTCTCTGGGGTGACCACACCGGTCATGAACAAGGCCTCTGGATTTGCGGCTCGGATTTTTTGCATCTGCGCATCGGCCGATGTCGATCCGCGTGGCACCATCTCCTCGGCCACAATTTGAATGCCGGCTTTCTCCAGGCCCGCTTTGAAAAAGCGATTGGTGAGCTGACCCAGGTCTGAGTTTTCGGTGATCAATGCCACCCGCTTGTAATTGCGGTTGGCGGCATACGACAACAAAGTGGCAATTTGGGTCGAGCCCAATGGCCCGGTTTGCCAAAAATTGGGGTTGTTGACCTGGGTGGTCAAGGTGTCACCACCATTCGAGGGCGTCATGTGCGGGGTTTTGGACTCCAAGGTCACCGTTTGCGCTTGCTGGGTGGCTGGCGTCAGAGATACCGACAAAATAAACACTGCCCCTGCATCCACCAATTTGCGCGCTGCCGTGGCCGAAACATCGGGGCGGCCTTGGTCATCTTCGACCATCAACTCCACCTGCCGCCCCAAGATGCCGCCACGGGCGTTGATTTCTTTGACTGCAAAGGTCGCACCCGCCGCCACCGGTTCGGCATAAGGTTTGGCCGGACCCACGCGATCGGTGATCATGCCAATTTTGATGGTGTTTTGGGCCAACGCTGGCAAAGCACCCACCAAGGCACTGAGCAAAACGGTATGCCATGCGCGGCGGGTCCATTGGATTGTGTGAAGTGACATGAAAAATCTCCTGTGGGTCATTGTTATAGGGAAAGGGGTGTCCAAAACGGTCAAGCGTACTTTGAGGCCACTCGCATGGACAGCGTGCCCAGTCCTTGCACGCCGGCCTCCATCCAGTCGCCCGGCACCACCGGGCCAACACCCTCGGGGGTACCGGTCATGATCACATCACCGGGTTGCAAGGTGTAAAACGAGGACGCAAACTCAATCAAACGTGGCACATCAAAAATCAAGTCGCGGGTATTGGCTTGCTGGCGCGTTTGGCCATTGACATGCAGCCATAAATCGAGCTGGCCGGGGTCGGGAACTTCATCGGCGGTGACCAGCCATGGCCCGAGCACGGCATAACTGTCGATGGATTTTCGAAAGCATTGGAACTCTGGTCCGCGCAAGGTCATGTCCAAGGACAAGCTGTAACCCGCCACATGGGCCATGGCTTCTGAGGCTTTCACTTGGCGACAGGTTTTCCCAATGATCACCGCCAGTTCCACTTCGTGGTCGTTGCGACGATCTCCAAAGCGCAGCACGATCTCGTCACTGACACCAATCAATGACGTGCCGGCCTTGAGAAACATGCCCCAGTCCCCAATGGTGGTGATGGCTCGCCCATGGCCGATGTTGGCGTCTTGGGCACTCTCTTGGGCATGGGCTTTGTAATTGATGGGTGCGCCAATGATCTTGCCAGGGTTGGCCACTGGCGGATCGTAATGAACCGCAGCCATGAGATGGCGCTGCCCGGTCAACGCAGCCCGGGCAATGCCTGGGCGCAATTCTTCGAGGTGGGCGATGAACACATCGTGGCTGGGAAAGGGGTAACGCAGTGCGGGCAAGACATCCAGAGCATCGCTGACATCGATCACATGCTCGCCCTGAACCAAGCCCAAACGCCCGCCATTGAAACGGCACAATTTCATGGGTAAAACCACTCTGCTTTGTGCGGGCACGACAGACAAAACATCTGTGCCACAAAACCCGCTGACAAAATTCAGTGTGTCACAAGCCCAGCTTCAAACCCATCGGATTTACACCTAGGAATCCCCACGCACCATGGGCTTGAAGGCCCCTTGCCCCATCAGCGTGGTCAACTTGATCAGAAACGCTTGCGCCAACCCAAAGCAAAAAAATCCTCACCATTGGCACCATAGTTGTTCATCAAGTCATAAATGGTGCAGCGGTGGTGCAAGCGCGCAAACCATTCTGATTTGGGATTCTTGGGCGCTGAGGCCGTGAGCTCCAGCATCAAAAAGTTGAGTGTGCGACTGCCTTGATCGTTGACGCCCCGCTCCAAGGGGCTGATGATGTTGGTGTATGAAATCCCCAGTGGTCCCGCACGCACATCAACCGCCAATGTGTCCCTGCCAGGCAGACCACTCCAGCGCAACACCGGGGCTACGGCCACTTCACTGAGGGTGGCTTGCCCCCATTGTTGGCCCAGCATGGCGTCCAACTCCAACTCGAGGGGCCAATTTTGCGCACGCCATAAGCGTTTGCTGGCGGTGACCGCCAAGATGTAATGGTTTTTGAATTCGCTGCGGCCCACCAAAAAACTGGCGGGCTCTTGGTTGTGGTACTGACCCGCATACACACCCATGGTCCAGTCGCTGTCCGAGGCCCAAGCGGGCAAGGCCAACAACCCTGCGCACAGGGCCCATCCGAGACTGCGCGTCAAGGGTTGCAATTTCTGGCAGCGTCGGCCATGGGTAGATAAAAGGGCAAGCATGGGAGGTCAAAAGGTAGTGAGGATTTTCTGGCGCAAGGCCGCATCGATAACCGGCTTGATACCAAACCAGGCCTCAAAGGCAGGCACAGCTTGGTTGAGCAGCATGCCCAAGCCATTGATGGCCACATGGCCACGGGCTTTGGCGGCTTTGATCAAGGGCGTCTCCAAGGGCACGTAAATCAAATCGCTGACCAAGGCCGTGCCGGGCAAATCGTCCAGCACCAAGTCCAAAGGCGGTTGGTCGTACATGCCTTGGTTGGTGGTGTTGATCAGCATGGCCGCTGCGGCCAAGGCGGCATGGCGCTCGGACCAGTCATGCACTTTCACCACCGTGGGGTTGAGCGCAGCCAATTCTTGGGCTTTGTCGCGGGTGCGGTTGAGCAAGCGAATTTCCTTCGCGCCTGCGTCGATCAAGGCCATGATCACCGCGCGTGCCGCACCGCCTGCACCCAACAAGGTGATGGGTCCCGCATCGGCGCGCCAATCGGATTTTTCGTCCCTGATGCTTTGCAAATAGCCATAGCCGTCGTTGTTGTGGCCATGCAAGCTGCCATCGGCTTGCACCACGATGCAGTTGATGGCACCCACCCGCTGCGCCATGGGGGTGAGGTGGTCCATCAGCGCCATCGCCTTGACCTTGTGCGGCAAGGTGATGTTGCAACCAGCCAGCCCCAATGCCGATAAACCACGGATGGCTGCTTCCACTTGGTCGATCTGGACCGGAAAATGACCATATGCCGCCTTGATGCCGTGCAGGGCGATCCAGTGGTTGTGGATGATGGGCGAGCGCGATTGGAAAATGGGCATGCCCATCACACCGGCCAATTTGAATCGGTTGCTGTCAGACATGGTCAAGTGCCGTCATAAATAAGAACGCGTGCGCATCATTTCCAAAACTGCTTGCTGGCAATGCGCGCGCCTTCGGCCATGGCGGCGAGTTTGGCCCACACCACATCGGGGTCCACCGCCGCCTGACCCACCCAAGTGCCGTAGCCACAATCGCTGCCCGCGATCACGTTTTCACGGCCCACCAAGTGGGCGTAACGCGCGATGCGCTGCGCGATCAACTCAGGGTGCTCGATGAAATTGGTTTTTGACTCCAGCACACCGGGGATCAGCACCTTGCCCTCGGGCAATTTGACACTCTCAAACAAGGTCCACTCATGGGCATGGCGCGGGTTGGCCGCCTCAAAAGAAATGGCATGCGGCTTGGCTTTGAACACGATGTCAATGATGGAGGAGAAATCGACATCGCAATGGTGCGGCCCCTCATAGTTGCCCCAACACACGTGCATGCGCAACTGCTCAGCAGGAATGTTGGCCAGCGCATGGTTCAAGGCCTCGACATGCATGTGGGCGCGCTTGCGAAATTCGGGCAAGGGCAAGTCAGCATATTGGATGTGCCGCCCCATGGCCAAATCGGGGCAGTCAATTTGCAGCACGATGCCGGCCTTGGCCACGCTTTCGTATTCATGACGCATCACCTCTGCGATGGCGAACAAATAGGTTTCGTGGTCTTTGTAATGGTCATTGCGAAAAAACAGCGACACCACGCCAGGGGAAGCCGCGCTCATGAACATTTCCTGTGCCGATGATTGGTGGGGAACCAGGTCAAAGGCAGCGGACAGGTTTTGAGCGTCGATGTGCGCGGCTTGCGCATCGACCAAGGTGATGGGGGCATTGCACGCTGGCGTTTTGCGCCGTGAACGGCCTGGGTCGCCAAACACCTTGCGCTCCAGCACGGGAAAGTCGGCCAAGTCTTGATAGACAAAACTGTTGCCTGTACCGCCAAACCCACCCAAACGGTCTTTGATGTAAGTGGCATAACTGGGCTTGCTCATCTCGCCGTCGTTGACCAAGTCCACGCCCGCCTTGGCCTGCAAGCCCACCACCTCAGCCACCGCTTGGCGAATGCGCGCTTGCAGGGCCTGCGTGTCCACAGGAACGCCGCTCTCTTTGGCAAACATCATCTGGATCAGGTCATCGGGCCGAGGCAAGCTGCCGGTGTGGGTGGTCAAAAATCTGTCTGTGCTGCGCTTCATGCGGATGCCTTGCGTGGATGAAATGGTACCTATTGTGCCGCCTCCCAAGTACTCAACCACCGCCCCAACCGGACATGCCCTCACCTTTTTTCGGTTTTGGCATGGGGTTGGGATATATCGCGTTGTATTGCTTTTTGCGAATCATCTGCAAGCATTCGCCTCGCAAATGGGCGGCCTTGATTTTTTCGCAGGTATAGGAATTGGGCTGCACCTTGGCCTGGCACATCAAGCGAACATCAGCCACTTTGACGTCTTCGCAAAAACGCGGGTTGTTTTGCTGCACGGCATTGCATGTCACGTGCTCATCACCCTTGAGGGCGCTGCAGTCTTGCCCCCAACCAGACACGAACCATGCACTTGCGAGCAATGCCCAAACATGACGCATGATGTTTCCTTGTGATGCAGCACCCAACATACGCTGTTGGGGCCCACATACAAGGGTTCAAACCCTTGTGCGGAGACGCACGTTAGGGCCGCCGTGTCAGTGGTTGGCGGCCTGCAATGCAGCAGCTTGTGCGCGCATCCACTCTTCACGGCTGGCAAAGGTTTGCTGATCCTGGATCAGCGCCTGGGTAAAGGCTTCAATCTCAGCGTCGGGCAAACTCAAATCAAACGGTCGGCCATGCGGCTGCGCCACATGCCATGGGGTGTCCAAATAGGCCTCCAGCCCATTGCCCTCGGGGTCGCTGGCGTAAATGGACCAGGCATTGCCATGGGTGATGGGCGCGATGTCGCTCACCCCTTGGGCGCGCATCTTGGCGTCAATGCGGCGCAGTTCGTCCAAGGTTTGCACATAAAAAGACAACTGAAACACCACGCTGGGGCCACTGGCGGGGTCTTTGCCGTCGATCAACACAACTTGGTGGTGGGCATCGGCGGCCGCACTCATGAAGACGATGTTGCGGTTTCCCAAACGAGGTACTTGACCGCGGTCGGTGACCAACAAGTCAAACACATCGGCGTAAAACGCCTCCATGCGGGCCAAGTCGTGCACATACAGGCCCACGTGCTTGAGTTGCGGTCTTGCGTTCATAGGGGCTTTCAATCGATTTTCATGCCGACCGATTTGGCCAGCGCTGAGTATTTGGCATGGTCACTGCGAATGCGACCAGAGAATTCAATGGCCGACATGGGCAAAGGTGCACAACCCATGCGGCCCAAATTGGCTTGCACGGTGGCCGACTTGGCCACGTCACCCATCACCTTGTTGTAGGCGTCCAAAATGGGTTGGGGCGTGCCAGCGGCGGCCACCACGCCATACCAAAAACTTTCATTGAAGTCGGTGAAGCCCTGTTCATACAGCGACTTGACCTCGGGCAATTGGGGCATGCGCTGCTGGGTGGTCACCCCCAACAGTTTGAGCTTGCCGCTGTTTTGATTGGCAATGGCCAGCGCGGGGGTGCCAATGTAGATCATCACCTCTTGGTTGCCCAGCAGGTTTTGCACCGCCGGGGCTTCGCCCTTGAAGGGCACATGGGTGAAACGGGTACCTGTTTTGGCGTTCATCATCTCCAGCAACAAATGGGAAAAAGAACCATTGCCGCTGGATGCGCCAAAAATAGTTTTGGGTTTGGCCTTGTCTGCCGCCACCAATTCGGTGGCGTTTTGTGCCGGCACCGAGTTGCTGGCCATCATCACCAAGGGCACTTCACAAATGCCGCCCAAGGGCAATAAATCTTTCAAAGGGTCGTAGTTGATCTTGGTGTAAACCGCGGGATTGAGGGCCATGACCGAGGTGAACACCAGCAACAGGTTGTACCCATCGGTGGGCGAGCGCATCAAGGCCTCCACCCCCACACCGCCATTGGTGCCAGGCCGGTTTTCGGCCACCACCGGCTGACCAATTTGCTCTGAAATGCCTTGGGCAATGACCCGGCCAATGGCGTCGGCACCACCGCCTGGCACTTGGGGAATGATCAGCCGAACGGGTTTGTTGGGGGCCCAAGCTTGCCCCCAGGCCCACGGGGTGGCCAAGGCACACAACAAGGAAAGAAGCAGACGGCGCAACAAAGCATGCATAGAAACCCCAACCTAAAAACTTCGACAGCAAAGTCCAACGCGCTTTCATCACCATGCTCCTTTTACCCGAGGTGCATGCGCCCCTTGCCTGAAACGTCCAACAAGGGTGAACTTTATTCTGCGCTGGTCTGAATGCCTTGGGTGGCGTGGTTATCCCTTGACTCGGACAAACCCCTAATGGAACGCACCTCCATGCCAGAACCATGGCTAGGCAGCCTGGTCCATCGGCGCAGGTGTCATCAAACAGTCAAATGCTTCCATTAAGATAGAAGTATGGAATCAACAACTGTTGTTCAAGCCCTCACAGCCCTGGCTCAGGCCTCTCGGCTGCAAATTTTTCGCGCTTTGGTCCAAGCCGGGCCCACAGGGCTCACACCTGGGGCTCTGGCAGCCCACGTGGATGTGGCGGCCAATACCTTGTCGTTTCACCTCAAAGGCTTGATGCATGCCGACCTGGTCAGCCAAGAGCGCATCGGTCGAAACCTGATTTACCGGGCGCATTTCGATCGCATGAATGCCGTGCTGGCCTATTTGTCTGAAAACTGCTGCCAAGGCCAAAGCTGTGCCGTCGAGGCCACCGAAATTCGCAAAGTTTGTTAACCCTTAGGAATCCAAATGTCCGACACCCACCCCATCCATGTTTTGTTTTTGTGCACCCACAATTCGGCGCGCAGCATCTTGGCCGAGGCCTTGCTCAACCACCTGGGCCAAGGCAAATTCAAAGCCTACTCTGCGGGCAGCAGTCCGCGGGACCACCAGCAACCCAACCCCTTGGCCCTGCGCACCCTGGAAAAGGCCGGCATCAGCACCCAGGGCTTGAGCAGCAAAAGCTGGGACGTGTTCGCCACACCCGATGCGCCCAAAATGGATTTGATCATCACCGTGTGCGACAACGCCGCCGGTGAGGTATGTCCCTATTGGCCCGGTCAACCTGCGACGGCGCACTGGGGTTATGCCGACCCCTCCGAAACCCAGGGCAGCGAGGAGGAAAAATTGGCCGCCTTTGCGCAAACCCTGCACCAAATCAAACACCGGTTGGAAATTTTCATCAACCTGCCCGCGGCCAGTCTGGACAAATTGAGTTTGCAAGGCAGTGCGCGCGCGCTGTCTGCACCATGAAGCACTGGCAAACCTGTGCGGCCGAGTTGGTGGGCACCGCCGCCTTGCTGTGCGCGGTGATTGGTTCGGGCATCATGGCCGAGAACCTCAGCGGCGGAAATGTGGCTGTGGCGCTGCTGGCCAACACCTTGGCCACGGTGTTTGCCTTGTATGTGTTGATTGAAACCATCGGCCCCATCAGCGGTGCGCACTTCAACCCCGCCGTCTCATTGGTGATGGCCTGTCGCAAAGCATTGCCCGTGCATTTGCTGGCAGGGTATGTGGTGGCCCAGTTGCTGGGCGCTGCCTTGGGGGCTTGGCTGGCCCACGCCATGTTTGAATTGCCCATCCTGCAATGGTCGGCCCATGTGCGCACCGGACCGAGCCAATGGCTGGCCGAAGTCGTGGCCACAGCCGGCCTTTTGTTTGTCATATTGAGGTCGCCCCCGGGCAAAGCTTCCGCCCTGGTCGCTTGCTACATTGGTGCCGCTTATTGGTTCACCGCCAGCACCTCTTTTGCCAACCCGGCTGCGGTGTTTGGGCGCATGCTGAGCGACACCTTTGCGGGCATCGACCCATCAGACGCCCTGGGTTTTGTGGCCTCACAATTGGTGGGTGCAGCCCTGGGCTGGCTGCTCCATCATGTTTTAAGCCCCCCATCCCATCCATCTTAGGAATTGCCATGAACCCACTGCCCTTTGCCGCCCTGATCACCTTGTTGGCCACCGCCTTGATGTTTTGGACGGCCATCAACGTGGGGCGCGCTCGGGTGAAGTACGAGGTCAAAGCACCCGCCTCATCCGGGCATGAGATGTTTGACCGCGCTTACCGCGTGCAAATGAACACCATGGAAAGCGCACTGATGATGCTGCCCGCCTTGTGGGTGTATGCGGCCTTTGCGGGCGACACCGGAGCCGGCGCCATGGGTTTGGCTTGGGTGGCGGGCCGCATTTGGTATGCGCTGGCCTATCAAAAAGACCCTGCCAAGCGCGGCGGCGGCTTCAGCCTTTCCCTTTTGGCCATTGCGGGTTTGTGGGCGGGCGGCCTGTGGGGCGTGGTTAAAGTGTTGCCTGCTACGCTCTGATCCTTTACCAGGAGTCTCGCCATGAAGGGTTTTATCAGGTCATTCGTGACTGCCAGCTTGTTGTTGCTGTGTGCCCTGCTGGGACCGATATCCGCCATGGCGCAAGGGTATCCATCGCGTCCGGTGACACTGATCAACCCCTACCCCCCCGGCGGCGGAGCAGATGTGCTGGCGCGTGCATTGGCGCGCGAACTCTCTGAGATATGGCGCCAACCTGTGATCATTGAAAGCAAGCCCGGCGGTGGCACCACCATTGCTGCGGCATTTGTGGCGCGGGCCAACCCCGACGGCTACACCTTGCTGCTGTCCACCAGCCAGCATGCCATCGCACCAGCCTTGTTCAAAAACCTCTCTTATGACATCGTCACCCATCTGACATCCATCGCCCTGGCTTCTGAGAGCCCCCTGTTTTTGGTGGTGCGACCAGACCGTGGCATCAGCAGCATGGGCGACCTGATGGCCAAGCTCAAACAAAACAGCGCCGCCATGAATTACTCGTCTTCGGGTCTGGCCAGCTTGCCGCATTTGGCCGGTGCTTTTTTAAACCAGATGACCGGCTCCTCAGCCACCCATATCCCTTTCACCGGCCTGGCCCCAGCGTTGACGGCCTTGCTCGGTGGTCAGGTGGACTATTTGTTTGCCGACACCTCTGCCGTGCCGCACATCAATGTTGGCAAGGTGCGTGCGTTGGCCGTTTCCTCGCCCACCCGCTTGCCCAGCTTCCCCGACTTGCCCACCCTGGGCGAGAGCTTGCCTGGATTTCAGTTCACCGTGTGGACGGGGTTGGACGCGCCCACAGGCACGCCGCGTGCGGTGATCGAGCAAGTGCACGACGCCGTGCAAAAAGCGTTGGCCTCACCGGCCATGAAAAAGCTGTACTTGGACACTTCGCGCACGCCCTCCGCCCTTTCGCCCGACCAATTCGCGGCCTTCAAGGCGGGCGAAGTGCAAAAGTACCAAAAGCTCAGCCGCGAGGCGGGCATCAAAGCGGAATAAGTCCGCCACCCTGGCTCATGGGGTCCGATCAAGCCGGGCCATGGGCACCCACCCTTTTTGATAGAAAATCCCCCGACTTCACAAGGAACCCGCCATGACATACCCCCATACCCAACTCTTCATCAATGGCCAATGGTGCGATGCCGCCGCTGGCGAATCGCTGGCCGTGTTCAACCCTGCCACGGGCAAAGAAATTGGGCGTGTCGCCCACGCCCGCATCCCCGACTTGGACCGCGCCCTGCAAGCGGCCCAAAAAGGCTTTCAAACCTGGCGCGACATGCTGCCCGTGGAGCGCAACAAAATCATGCGCAAGGCCGCCGCGCTGATGCGCGAACGTGCAGGTGATATTGCGGCCATGCTGACCCAAGAGCAAGGCAAACCTTTGGCCGAAGCCAAGGGCGAGGCCATGGCCGCAGCCGACATCATTGAGTGGTTTGCCGATGAAGGCATGCGCGTGTATGGCCGCATCGTGCCGTCTCGTTTCAACCTGTCGGCGCGCCAAATGGTCATCAAAGACCCGGTCGGTCCCGTGGCCGCCTTCACACCCTGGAACTTCCCCATCAACCAAGTGGTGCGCAAAATGGCCGCCGCCTTGGCCTCGGGTTGCTCGATGATCGTCAAAGCCCCCGAAGAAACACCCGCCGCACCCGCTGCCCTCATCCGTGCCTTTGCCGATGCTGGCATTCCTGAGGGCGTGTTGGGTTTGGTCTACGGCACACCGGCTGAGATTTCCAATTACTTGATCCCCCACCCCATCATCCGCAAGATCACCTTCACCGGCTCCACCCCCGTGGGCAAGCAACTGGCTGCTTTGGCCGGCCAGCACATGAAGCGCGTCACCATGGAGCTGGGTGGCCACGCCCCGGTGATCGTGGCCGAAGACGCCGACATACCCCTGGCGGTGAAGTCGGCGGGTGCCGCCAAGTTCCGAAATGCGGGCCAAGTGTGCATTGCGCCCACCCGCTTTTTGGTGCACGAGAGCATCAAAAAAGAATTTGCCGCTGAGATGGTCAAGTACACCCAAGGCCTCAAAGTGGGCAACGGTGCCACTGAGGGCACCACCATGGGCCCGCTGGCCAACCCACGCCGCGTGACCGCCATGGCCGACTTCACCGCCGACGCCATCCAACAAGGCGCAACCCTGGCCTTGGGTGGTGAGCGCATTGGCAGCGAAGGCAACTTCTGGCAGCCCACTATTCTGACCGACGTGCCCCTGCATGCCAAGGTCTTCAATGACGAGCCCTTTGGCCCGATGGCCGCCATCCGCAGCTTCAACACCCTGGACGAAGCCATCGCCGAGGCCAATCGCTTGGCCTTTGGCCTGGCAGGATATGCCTTCACCCGCTCTCTGAAAAACGCCGACATCTTGGCGCGCCGCGTCGAAGTGGGCATGCTGTGGATGAACATGCCCGCCCTGCCCTCTGCCGAGATGCCCTTTGGCGGCATCAAAGACTCGGGCTACGGATCAGAAGGCGGCCCAGAGGCCATGGACGCTTATTTGAACGCCCGTGCCGTGACCATCATGAACGTGTGAGTGGCGCATGAAGCAGGCGCAGTCGTTCAAGGGCAACAAACAAAACTTACCCTCCAAACTGTGCCGTGTTTGCGCGCGCGAGATGACGTGGCGCAAATCCTGGGCTAAAAACTGGGAGCAGGTTTTGTACTGCTCAGACGCCTGCCGCCAAAAGAAGTCAGCCCCGAAATGAACGCCTTGAATCAAGCCTGCCGCTCATGAGAACGCTGGTGCTGGTACTGGGCGACCAGTTGGACGCCGACGCAGCGGCCTTTGATGGGTTCGACCCGCAACAAGACGCCGTGTGGATGGCCGAAGTGGCGCAAGAGTCCAACCACGTGTGGTCCAGCCAACAACGCTTGGTGATGTTTTTGAGTGCCATGCGGCATTTCGCACTGGCACTCGAAGGCTTGGGGCGGCCGCTCCATTACCGTCGTTTGGGTCCTGATGTGTTGACAAAGCGCTCTGAACCGTACCTGTCAGATAGTGCTGCCACAAGTTCGACAGCCGGCGCAGGACGATTTATTGATGATGAGTATGAACTTTGGAGAAGTTTTACAAGCGTATGGAAAATAAAAAGTGTTATTCATCGACTTTTCTACAGTAAAAACGCCAATAAGCCTCATCAGGGCTTGGTGGTAACTTCTCGAAACTTTCCTGATCTTCCTCTGAGATCGATTGAGGATCCCCCAGCAAATGGGCTTGATAGTTGATATCGGCTAATTCATGCAACCGTATGGCAGTTAAGGTGGCATCTTGAACAGACCTGCCGCAGGTTGTAATGCCGTGGCCACGCATCATGCAGGCTTTTGAGTGAAGCATGGTTTGAGCCAACTCCTGCCCCAATACCTCATTGCTAATCAACACACTGCGCGGGTACGAGCAAAGATCTTTTTTTAGAAGTCGCAAAGCTGATGGATCGTAAGCACCAAACAAGGGCAGCAATGGCTTATTACAAATACTGAACAACATCACTTTAGCTGGGTGCGCATGCAATACCGAGTGCATTTCCGGACGCGTTTTCAAAACCCATGTGTGTATAAATATTTCTTTGGGTACGTCTAAATCTGGTCGCCCAGCGATCTTTCTACCGTCGAAATTTACAAGAATGATGTCATCTGCCGTTGTATAACTTAAGCCCGACTCCCCAGGGCCTCGTGCTCGAATCAATAAAAGATCGTGCCCTTCTAATCTGAGGCTTATGTGGCCAAATGTACTTTGTGTGAGCCCCATTTTTCCCATAACCCTGCAAGCTTGCGCAATAGCTTCTCGCTCAGGTTTTAGTTCTTGATAGTCAATCATAAGCAAGGTTGAGTCTTACTTGTGATTGAGAGATCGCGGCAACCCAAATGGTTCATGGTAGACATCTAGATCAATGATTTGATTTTGTCCAGGATCTCGAAGTACGCCAATAGGTTCCCCCCCATTGGCAACAATATCGATTTGCTCTTTGAGTAATCTTCTAAGAATCAGAACACCTCTGTCTGAAGTACCTAAGTGCTCTTGCGAGCGATCAGTCAAACCACCTTGGGTTTCCCATGCCATTGCATCTTGAGCTGTGACGATCCTAAAGTTGTATTGACCATCTTCTGTTTTTAAATTGCAATGCTCAAAAGGAACATCGGCAAGCTTAGATGTACGCACCGTTTCTGAGGGCATGAAGTTCACATGGATAACTTGTGTATGCGTGTCATCCACTGGGACACGAAATTGCATGTTGTGCATATATTTAAGCTTCATATCATCTGGCCCGAAGGTTTTAACGACATCGTAACCTTGCATGATCACCAGATCTAAGCCCAGCACCAATCGCAGCATCGTTGGAAAAACCAATGGGTGTTGCTCGGACTGCGATGGGTCTTCAGGTTTTTTGCCAGCTGTAATTCGTACTTTTTGAATTCCATAATCAAACAACACAAACTCATTTTTCTCGTTGTATTGAGCCTGAACCCCTAAAGCATCAAATCGTGCTTGCTCAGCATCGGACTTGGTAGATCCCATATTCCCATGTAGCCAATAAAGATGCGCGGGGTCAACAGAATTTTCCATTGGCTGTAACCAATTACAGTTGATGATGGACTCCACAACGCCCCACCGCTTACCATCTTCACGCGCCAAAACATCCCAATTGGGTAAGAGTGGTGCGGGCAAGGGCCCCATATACGCAAAAAGCAGGCCTCCCAATTTTTGAACGGGATATGCAGTATGTTTTATTCGGTCTTTATATGTGCTTTCTTTGGGCTCTGCAGGTTGTTCTATACATTGACCAGTGGGGTCAAATTTCCAACCATGATAAGGACAACGAATGCCGTGAGCATCAGCCCGTCCGAATGAAAGTGAGACCAATCGGTGGGGGCATGATTCGCCCACCAGTCCATATCGTATATCCGTCTCTCCCTCCAGCAATTTCATTTGAAACAGCACCAAGTCCTCACCAAGAAGTCGGACTTTTAAAATTGGGCTTTCATCATTAACGGCTGTTGCAGGTGCGACCGGGTGCCAGTATCTTCGCAATAAATTACCCGCTGGCGTACCAGCACCAACTCGCGACATATTTTCATTGTCTTGCACGCTCAGCATGGCTTGTTTCCTATTTTTTGAAAAGTAGATTTACTAACGGCTATTTTGACAAAAGTGTCTCTTTATTTCGGTTAAAGGTATCTTTTAAGGTTTTAGAAAACTGCTCTTGCCCTTCAAAGCGCGCCACGCTTCCCATTTTTCCCATCGCATCTTTATATGCGTCAGACAAAATAACAGTGCGCAAGTCACCCTCAATCTTCTTGACAAGCGCAGCAGACATCTTTGCTGGTCCCATCACACCCATCCAAAAAGAAAAGTCGAAGCCAGGAAATCCTTGCTCTGATACTGATGGTATTTCAGGGATCTGTGGGACTCTCTCTTGAGTACTAACGGCCAATCCTGTTAATTGGCCCGAACGAATCAAAGGTAAGGCTGTTGAAACAGCCAGCCATGCCGCATGCACTTCACCAGCCGATACGGCTAAAACAGCGGGTGCGCCACCTTTGTAGGGTATTTCATTCAGCTGTATACCCGTTGCTTTCATCAAATACTCCATCATCATATGATGCGACTCTCCTCTGCCACTGGATGCGTAATTGAGGCCCCCGGGTGTAGATTTGGCCGTTGCAATAAATTCTTTAAATGTCTTAAAGTTTGATTTAGAACTCACCACCAATATGTTGGGGATACTGACTGTCATAGCGATTGGCGTTAAATCTACCAATGGGTCATAGTTTAATTTTTCGCGGATAAATGGAAGCACGGCAGTTGGTCCTGCCGAACTAAGAAATAGGACGTTCCCATCTGGCGCAGCACGGACAACCATCTCAGCGGCAATAGAGCCAGCTCCGCCAGGCACATTTTCCACAACAACAGCCTGGTTCCATATGGCTTGGAGCCCCCTGGCCACTGCGCGACCCGTCATATCACCAGCGCCTCCTGGAGGGAAAGTCACCATGAGCTTAACTGGACGGCTAGGGTAATTCATTTCTCCTTGAGCCTTTACTTGGCTGATAAAAGCCGAAAAAATAAAGACAACGATTACCCCCCAGTGCGGTGTCAGGGGATATTTATTTTGAAACGATATGAATGACATGTTTTTCCTTCATTAAAAATTTAACGTCGATGAATCTTCCGCATTTTCAATTGAATGCAACACTAAATTTAGTATGAATCTAGGGTTGGTACTTGATGCGACATAAATACCTCTTGTCGTGTTTTTGATGACTCCATGATTGCAAGGCACACTTCAAGTGTGGCCATGCCCCATTGACCTGAATGACGAATAGGTTGATCAAAAACCACAGCGTTGTACAACTCGTCAAGTTCTGCACTTCTACCTGATACGGGGTTGGCATCTCCAATCAACGGAATGTCCTGAGTCCCTTGATCATTGTGAACATAAATGCCAAATGGAGATTGCCGCAAGTCGCCATGCTCACATGACACGATGAGCATACCCAGATCATTGGGCATCCAAGGCTTGCGCTCTTTCTGCGCATTTGCTTGCGCCTGAATTCTTTCGTCACTCCCGCCAATTCTTAAATTGTCTTTGGCGGAATCTTGATCAGAGGTACCTGTCAGCAACTGTTTTCTGACTGCTATTCGCTCATCAACGGTGAAGTGGTGGTTTTGATTGCCCCAAGGTACCAATTCAGAACCGACAAAATAACCATATCCGTTGTGCATCAAACTCGCTGGCGTTCCATCCTCAAACTCCATATGCGCTGAGTAGTAGCCAGGTATGGTTCGGCCAGGAAACCATTGACCGACACTTCCCCGCACACTTCTAACCATCCCGCCGCCAAGCAATCTCAAGGTATCCACTTGATGTGGTGCTTGTCGAAATGGGACTCCCCCGCCTTGCAATAAATCAAGTTCGTCAACAGAGCGCGGGCGAAGCATCCAGTCTGAATACGCCCATACATGCATAGCGCATACTTTTCCGACTTGGCCAGAGCGAACCAATTGATGCATGGTCCTGATGTGTGGCATAAAACTCTGTGTATGCCCACAAACCATCTTGACGTTGTAACGAATAGAAGCTTCGATCATGTCGCTGGCCTCTTTCATCGTAATAGCCATCGGCTTTTCCACGACAACGTGCTTGCCATGCTGTGCAGCCATGATGGCATGCTCTGAATGAAAGCGGTTGGGTGTGGCAACCCATATCGCTTCCACTTCAGGATCCTGGCACAACTCCAAGACAGATGGATATGTTCTACCGTTGTAGCGTTGTCGAAAAACGTCCAAGATTCTTGGATTGACATCAGCTGCGGCAACCAGTTTGATCCGCTCTGAAGCTTGCATCGTTGGTAAAATTTCAGCAGCCCCGACACCGACGCCTGCGATGCCTATTTTTAAAGGCCGATGAATTTTCGATTCAGGTTTTTTTTCGACATTTATTTTTACCATCATTTTGAAGATCTTGTTGAATTTTTGTAATTTTGGCTTACTAGATTCATTCTTTTAAAAATCTTCTTCCACACCTAATCATTGACTTACTAACAATTTGTTCTAAGTTATTGTGATTTGTATCGCTCCAATATCCATACAGTATTTACCCTGTCAAACCGCCCCTTTTGCAAGGGTCGCGGAAGTAGAAACGTTACGCAGCCATGGCCCGCCGTTTATTGGGCATGAACCCGGCCATGACAAAGATATTTATTCAGAAAATTAATATTATTTTTTAAGGTAACCCAGGGTTAAATATCTTGATTTTAAGCAATATCATTTCTAGGATGGTCTGCACAACCCCCGCCAAATCGCGAGTTGATGCGTGAATGTTCACATGGTGAAACCAGCAACGAATTCTTCGCCAATTTCCCCGTCTTTTGGCCCATTAGGGCCTGTTTTGGGGCACTTGCCCGCCCTTGAAAGGCAAGCATGGCCAAAAGTTGGTATCCCCGCCTCAGAACGATGTGGGTGACTGGTTTCTAAAATTACTCATCGTTTGAGCAAAACCAGGTGTAAGGGTACGCGGATGGGACCCAAACGAGATTTGGGGGGGTGGGGGTACGGTGGGGTGGGGTCTGGCAGGAAATCGGAGGGGGAGTACCACCATCCAGTATGCGCATGGTGATCCACAAATCGCAGACCTATTTTTTGGATATGCTTTTGGGTATGTAGAAATGAAAATGCGCCCGAAAGGCGCATGAATACTAGGCTACTGGCGGGGCAGATCACACCCAATCGCAAACCGCCTAAGTTTTTAATGGGCAAGCAAATCAAGCACTTGGTATCCAGTTAATCTTTCTAAATGTTGGGACAGCGATTTGAGACGGCGATGAGTAAGTCATCCCCAAAAATTCGTCCAACTATGGTTGACTACTGTCGTGGCTTCATGGCCCCGTGGCTTCGGGGATCGGTGGTGGTGAAAGGCTCAGAAACAGTTCCGCGATCGTTCTCCTGAGCCATGCATTAGCGACATCATGGTGGTTACGCTGATGCCAGAATTGTTTGATCTGAAAGCGCGGTGTCAGGATGGGTAATTGCAGTATCTTTAGCTTCGGCATGGGTCGGATGTAGGTCATCACCGAACCTGGAACGGTGGCCAGAAGGTCAGTTTGCTGCACGATCTCCGGCACCACCATGAAATGCGGCACCCGAAGCGCAATACGTCGACTCAAGCCTTGATCAGCCAGATACCGCTCGATAAAAGTGGTGGTGGAGGACTGCAGGGAAACGGTGCTGTAGCGCGAACCTGCCGGCTCGATGAGTACATGGGACTCCTGGGTAAATTGTTGAAGAGACAAGTCATCTCGAATCCGTGGATGCCCTTTTCGAGCAATGCAAACATAGGAATCTTCAAAGAGGCGTTGCTGATAAAAGCCAGCCTTCAATCCGGGTAAAAAGCCTATGGCCAAGTCTGCTTCCCCGGAAACAAAAGCATTTTGGTAGGACTCGCGCGGCAATTGCAACACACGCAGATTTATATTCGGCGCAGAGATCTTCAATTTGTTAATCAGGCGCGGCAGATACACCAGTTCCCCGATATCGCTCATGAGAATTTGGAATGTACGGTTGTAAGTACTTGGATCGAACACTGCCGCGCCATCTAATGCATTTTGAAGTAAGGCGAGCCCATCCCTGACAGCGCCTGAAATTTTCAGGGCAAATGGCGTTGGCCCCATGCCGGTGGGGACCCTGACAAACAAGGGATCGCCGGAAATTTTGCGCAGGCGACTCAGTGCATGGCTCATGGAGGGTTGGGAAAGACCCAGTCTGAAGCCAGCGCGGGTGAGGTTGCCGTCCTGCATCAAGGCATCGAATGCTAGCAAAAGGTTTAAATCAACTTTTCTGATGTCCATCGTGAGTTGTCTCCGGGAAAGGCGGCTGTCACCATGGCCTTATGTTTGACATCTATTGCAAAACGCGATGCTTATTTATATTTCTAATACAGCACATGCATGCGATCGATTGTATTGATTGAGCGCTGATGTTAGCTTTGCAGAACTTACCAAGAGGAAACAACCGCCAATGGCTCGCGCACGCAAAAAAATTCAGTCCAGTATGGGTTGGAGCAACGAAAGCAGCATCACCGTTCAGGGGCTTGACCTTTCGAGGGATATCCTTGGCAAGCTAAACCTTGGTGATTTCGCCTTTCTTGAGATCAAGGGCAGAACGCCAAGCCCAGCGGAGTCAGTGGTCTTCAACGCTGTCCTGGGGACATTGGTTGAGCATGGCATGACACCCATGGTGATTGCCGCACGGCTGACCTATTTGGGTGCCCCCGAGTCCTTACAGGGCGCAGTGGCTGCGGGCATTCTGGGCATGGGCACCACATTTGCAGGTACAGCGGAAGGCTCCGCCCGCCTGCTGCAGGATGCCATCAAGCCGGACACCATGCCGGCGGATCTTCCTGCGCTGGCAGAGGAGATTGTTGCCAGGCATATCGCGTCCAAAACGTCGATTCCGGGCATCGGCCATAACTTGCACAAGCCAATCGATCCCCGCACCCCCCGGCTGTTTCAGCTTGCACAAGAAAACGGCTTGAGTGGCCTTTACGTAGAGCTTATGAAGCTGGTTGCGTCGGCCGCCGAGCGGGCGCTGAACAAGCCCGGACTTTTACCCGTGAATGCCACCGGTGCCATCGGTGCGCTGTCATCCGAACTGGCTATTCCCTGGAAGCTGTGCCGCGGTCTTGCAGTGATCGGCCGGACCATAGGCATCGTCGGCCATCTTGCCGAAGAACTGCGCAACCCAATTGCGCGTGAGGTTTGGGAACGCATCGAGGAAGAGGCCAGTGAACACAACAGGACCTAGCGGCACATCGATATGCAAGACCTCGGACTAAGCGAACAGCAGCGTCTCATTAGGGATAACGTGCGCGCGCTGGCGCAAGAGCAGTTCGCGCCCGGCGCGGCTGCCGCTGACAGGCAATACAAGCCGCCCATCGAGAACGTCAAAGTTTTGTCTAAACATGGCTATACCGGTATGTTCATGCCCGCCGAATATGGCGGTTCGGAGCTCGGTCTGCTGGAAAACGTGCTGGTTGTCGAGCAGATTGCACGCTACTGCGCCAATACTGCCATGCTGTTTTCATGCACCGACGGAGCCACGCCGCGTGCGATTCTTGGAGTTGGGTCTGAAGAGCAGAAGCTCAAATATTTACCGCGCATCGTCAAGGGGGACCTGCTCACAGCGTGGAGCATGTCGGAGCCCAATGCCGGCTCCGACGTGGGTAATGTCCAAACCAAGGCTGTCCGTTCAGGCGATGAGTTTGTCATCAACGGCAGCAAGCTATGGTGCACTGCAGCGCAGGTCTCTGACCTGTTTCTCGTTCTGGTCCGGCTGGATGCTACGCCGGGAATGCGCGGCATCGGCGCTGTGCTGGTTGAGCGTGGAACACCAGGTTTTACCATCGGAAAACATCTTGACTTGCTCGGCTTGCGAGGTACTGGCATGGCCGAGCTCGTTTTTGATAACTGCAAAATTCCCGCAGCAAATCTTTTTCTTCCCGCCGGCCGCATGCGTGAGCTTCTTGGCGTGCTTGACGCGGACCGGATCAGTGGCAATCCGCCGGTATGCCTGGGTATTGCACAGGCAGCTTTTGAAAACATTGTGAGGCACGTAAAAGAGCGTCATCAGTTTGGCAAGCCCCTGGCTGACAACCAAGGACTTCAGTGGAAGCTGGCCGATATGGCGATGGACATAGAAGCTGCAAGGGCGCTGCTGTACCGGGCTGCGACACGTGTAGATGAAGGCCACCCCAGCAT
>Ga0194077_1014_pt1 | contig 21899 bp, 21 predicted proteins | sample LauGreSuBDMM15SN_2_FD_133647 | JGI IMG/M metagenome (GOLD analysis project Ga0194077, IMG submission 133647) | reverse complement strand
TGGATTGGCATTTGCGACGGCAATATGCAAGAGGGCAGCTTTCGTTGCGACGCCAATGTGTCGGTGCGCAAACCAGGAGGGCCACTGGGCACGCGGCGTGAAATCAAAAACCTCAACAGCTTCAAGTTCATGCAGCAAGCCATCGACTACGAAGTGCGCTGGCAGATCGAGCAAATTGAAGACGGCCACGCGATACAGCAAGCCACCGTCTTGTTTAACCCCGACACCGGCGAGACCCGCGCCATGCGCACCAAAGAAGACGCGGCCGATTACCGCTACTTCCCCGACCCCGATCTGCCGCCCCTGGTGATCTCACGCGAATGGGTGGAACGCGTGCGCAGTGAGATGGCCGAGTTGCCCCGCGTGATGGCCGAGCGCTTTGTCACGCAATACGGCTTGCCCGAGTACGACGCCACGCAACTCACGCAAAGCAAGGCGATGGCGGCTTACTTTGAAGCGACCGCCAAGGCTTGCGGACAGCCCAAGTTGGCCAGCAACTGGATCATGGGTGAGGTGTCAAGGCGTTTGAATGCGGATGATTTGAGCATTGAGCAATCCCCTGTGAGCGCGGCGCAACTCGCTACCCTGATTGGCCGCATCAGCGACAACACCATCAGCAACAACGCGGCGCGTCAGGTGTTTGAAGGCCTGTGGAATCAAGAAGGTCCCTCCGGTAGCGGTGAGAGCGACGTAGATGCCCTCATCGACGCCAAAGGCTTGAAGCAGATGAACGACTCGGGCGAGTTGGAAAAAATCATCGACGAGGTGCTGGCCGCCAACCCCAAGAACGTAGAAGAGTTCAAGGCGGGCAACGCCAAGGCCTTGAACGGCTTGGTCGGCCCGATCATGAAAGCCAGCAAGGGCAAGGCCAATCCGGCGCAGGTGAATGCGTTGCTCTTAAAGAAGCTTTCCTAAGGCCCCCCAACCCAGTTCTCCACCTTCAGCTCTGAATAGGCCGCGAAATCTGACACATTGTTGGTGACCAGCGTGACGCCCAGGGCTTGGGCGTGTGAGGCGATCAATTTGTCCAGCGCATCGCGTTGCCTCTCGCGGGTGGCCAGACGGGTGGGGCCATAGACGACCGCGGCTGCGCCATCAAATGGTGCTGCAGGCACCTCTTGCAAGAAGGCGTCCAAGGCTTTTCGGTTGCGTGCTCGCTGAGTGCCCGAACATGCCACGCCATATTCCAACTCTGATTGTGTGATGGCGGAGATCACCACATCGCCCACATAACATTGTGCAAACCGCTCTGCCACCTCCGGCGGTTGGTGCTTCATGAGGTAGATGCAAATGTTGGTGTCGAGCATGTATCGGGGCATCACAGGGCCTCGCGCTCGGTTTGCTCCTGATGGCCCCGGTCATCTGACATGAAATTAGGAGAAAAGCTGGCAAGCGTCTTCATGACATTGCCCATTCGACGCTGTGCGGGGCGAATCCGCAACTCCTCACCCACGCGCTCAATCACCAGTTCCATGTCGCTGGTGGGAAACGCAAGTTCTGCAGGAATCCGAACGGCTTGAGAATTGCCATTTTTGAACAATCGGGTGGTGGTCATGAAGCCTCCTGATGTGTGCACACGTACATCCTAGCAGATGTCCAGACTCGCTCAGGCAGGGTTCGACAAGATGGCTGAGTTCTGCAGCTTCGGTTCTTAGCTACCGAATCTCAACTCAACGGTAATCGCCATGGCATTTCATCTGCGCCTCACCGCGAACCTCTTGGCATGGAGCCCGCCCTAAGCCACCACCCCATACCGCTCCCGATAGGCCCTCACCTGGGCCAGGTGCTCGGCCATGCCAGGCGTGGTTTGGCCTTGTAAGTAGCCCACCAAATCGTCCAAAGTGGCAATGGCGCACACCTGCAAGCCCAGTTGCTCGCGCACATATTGCACGGCGCTGTAGGGCACATCTTCTACGCTGCCGTCGGGCCGCACTTCGGTGGCCATTTCTTGGCGGTCCAAGGCGATGACCACTGCATGGGGTGTGGCGCCAGCGGCTTGGATGAGGGCAATCGATTCGCGCACCGCCGTGCCCGCACTCATCACATCGTCCACGATCAGCACCCGGCCTTGCAAAGGCGCGCCCACCAAGCTGCCGCCTTCTCCGTGGTCTTTGACCTCCTTGCGGTTGTAGGCAAAGGGCACGTTTTTGCCCAGGCGCGCCAACTCCACCGCCACCGCCGCACCCAAGGGGATGCCTTTGTAAGCCGGCCCAAAAATCATGTCAAACGCCATGCCGCTGTCCACCAAGCGCTGTGCGTAGCACGCGGCCAAATGGCCGAGCTTGGCCCCATCGTCAAACAAACCGGCGTTGAAAAAATACGGCGACATGCGGCCCGCTTTGGTCTTGAAGTTGCCAAACTTGAGCACGCCACAATCCAGCGAGAATTGCACAAACGATTGGGCCAGCACGGTGCTGGCCTGCGCACTTGTTGTCATGGGAAAAACCTTGTTCAAACTGACCAGCCTCAATCTCAACGGCATCCGTTCTGCCACCACCAAGGGGGTTGAAGCCTGGCTTGAAAAAGCCAAACCCGATTGTATTTGTGTGCAAGAAGTCAAAGCCCAAGCCGCCGATGTGGCGGGCCATTTCGACACCTTGGCCGGTTTGAACGGTCACTTTCAATATGCTGAAAAAAAGGGTTACTCCGGCGTGGGCCTGTACACACGCCACAGCCCCAGCCAAGTGGTGGTGGGCTTTGACGGCGGCGAGTTCGACAGCGAAGGTCGCTATGTGGAACTGCGCTTTGACACCCCCCAACGCAAGTTCTCCATCATCAGCGCCTACTTTCCCAGCGGCTCCTCAGGCCCCGAACGGCAAGAAGCCAAATACCGGTTTTTGGATGTGATCTATCCGCATTTGGCGGCCCTGAAGAAAAAACGCGAGTTTGTGCTGTGTGGCGACGTCAACATTGCGCACCACAACATTGACCTCAAAAACTGGCGCAGCAACCAAAAAAACAGCGGCTTTTTGCCCGAAGAGCGCGCTTGGATGACGCGCCTCACCACCGAGGGTGGCTTGGTGGATGTGTACCGCCAACTGCACCCCGACACCACAGACGCGTGCTACACCTGGTGGAGCAACCGCGGCCAGGCCTATGCCAACAACGTGGGTTGGCGGTTGGATTACCACCTGGCCACACCGGCCACGGCGGCATTGGCACGCAGCGCCAACATTTACAAAGATGAAAAATTCTCTGACCATGCACCCCTGAGCATCGACTATGAGATGACGTGGTGATGGCGCCCACCGTGGCCGTGATCGGCGCCGGGCCTGCTGGCCTGATGGCCGCCGAGGTGCTGAGCTTGGCCGGCGTGTCTGTCCATGTGTATGACGCCATGCCCAGCGTAGGGCGCAAGTTTTTGCTGGCGGGCAAAGGCGGGCTCAACATCACCCATGCCGAACCCTTGCCCCTGTTCACCAAACGCTATGGCGACCGCGCCGACACCATCGCCCCTTGGATGGCCCAATTAGGCCCCACCGAACTGCGCCAATGGGTGCATGGTTTGGGCATCGACACCTTTGTGGGCAGCACCCAGCGGGTGTTTCCCGCCGACATGAAATCCGCACCTGTGTTGCGCGCGTGGTTGCACCGTTTGCGCCACCCCACGCAGGGCACGCCGGTGGGCTTTCACATGCGCCACCGTTGGCTGGGCGACCTCAACCCCACCGACGCAGGCTGGCAAATGCGCTTTGCCACACCCCAGGGCGAGCAAGTGGTTCAATCCCAAGCCGTGGTGCTGGCCTTGGGCGGGGCCAGTTGGCCACGCTTGGGCTCTGATGGCGCTTGGGTGCCATGGCTGGCGCAACACGGTGTACAGGTGGCACCTTTGGCGCCCAGCAATTGCGGGTTTGATGTGCGTGTGGGTGAACGCTTGGGTTGGAGCCCGCATTTGCGCCAACACTTTGCGGGCCAGGTGCTGAAAAACGTGGGCTTGTCGTTTGAAGAGGATGGCGAAGTGGTGTTTGACCGCGTGGGCGAACTGGTGGTCACCGACACCGGTTTGGAGGGCAGCTTGGTCTATGCCGCCTCCAGCCATTTGCGCGATGCGATCGCAAGCCAAGGCAGCGCCATCCTGCACCTGAACCTGCGCCCTGACTTCTCACCCGAGCGCATGCACCAAGAGGTCACCCACCCGCGCGGTTCGCGCTCGCTCAGCAGCCACTTGCACAGCCGCGTGGGACTGTCCAAGTTGCACACCGCTTTGCTGCACGAAATGCTGGCCAAAGAAACCCTGAACAGCCCTGCCATGCTGGCCCAAGCGATTGGCCACTTGCCCATCACCTTGGATGCCCCGCGACCCATTGCAGAGGCCATCAGCAGCGCAGGCGGGGTGGGCTTTGCATCATTGACCGATGCGCTGATGCTGCGCGAACTGCCCGGTGTGTTTTGCGCGGGCGAAATGCTCGACTGGGAAGCACCCACCGGCGGCTACTTGCTCACCGCGTGCTGGGCCAGTGGGCGCTTGGCGGGGCAAGGGGTGTTGGAGTTTTTGGAAGATTAGGACTCAGCGTCGCGCAGTTTTCTGCGCAATATTTTCCCCATGCTGTTGCGCGGCAAGGCGTCCACAAAGTGAACGGCCTTGGGGACTTTGTACGGCGCCAAAGATGCGCGGCAAAAACCCATCAAATCCTGCGCAGTCAAATGCATGCTTGGCTTGGTCACCACATAGGCTTGAATCGCTTCACCCCAATACGTATCGGGTTTGCCCACCACTGCACACTCAGCCACTGAGGGGTGGCTGAGCAACAGCTCCTCCACCTCACGGGGGTACACGTTTTCACCGCCAGTGATGATCATGTCATTCTTACGGTCAACAATGTATAAATAGCCCTCGTCATCGATCTTGGCCAAGTCCCCGGTGATGAACCAGTCTCCGCGTTTGGCTTTCTCGGTGGCTTCTGGCAAGTTGTGATAACCCGCAAAACAGTAAGGTGAGGCGACGGCCAACTCACCCACGGTGTCTGGGTCAATCTGAGCGCCATCTTCATTCCAAATTTGGATATACGTGCCAGGTAAGCATTGGCCCACGCAAGCGATTTTTCGCAATTGATCGGCCGGCCTCAAAGCCGTGACGATATTGGTCTCGGTCGTTCCATATCGCTCAAACAAAACGTCATCGCCAAAGTGCTCAATGATCTGGGACTTCATGCTTTGCGCCAGCGGTGCCGTGCCCGAGATCAGCGCCTTCAGCGAAGATGTGTCATGAGACCGGGCCTTGGCGTCCCCTGCAAACAAGGCCGCAAAGTGCGTGGGCACCATGTAGGTGCTGGTGGCGCGCGTGCGCTCAATCGTCGACATCAAGCGCTCGATGTCGAACTTCGGCATGATCTCCACCGAGCCACCAAAAAATATCGGCACCAAGGCCATCAAAAAACCCGCCCCATGGAACATGGGCGTCGTGGCCACGGCCCGATCGTCGGGCCCATAGGCCCCGTGCTCCGACGCCATGGCGTAGCAAGCCAGCACGCGCCCCCGATGCGAAAGCATCACCCCTTTGGGTCTGCCTGTGGCACCAGACGTATAGGGAATAGAAAAAATATCGTCTTCCGACACATTCGCATCCAACACCGTGCTTGCAGCGCTTTGTAACAAACCCTCATATTCATCGCCCATCACAATCACCCGCTCAACACAGGCGGGGATGGCGGCCATGGCCAGGTCTTTCAGGTCTGCATCCACAAACAACACCCGCGCGCCCGAGTCTTCGCACAAAAACCGCACCTCGGGCAGCGCCGATGCCGGCCCAATGGTGGCCACGGCCACGCCGGCCGACGACAAGCCACAGACCAACTCCATGTACTCCAAGCGGTTGCGCATCATCAACGCAACCCGGTCGCCATGGCGCAAGCCCAAGCCCGCTTGTGCCAGGTTGGACACCCGGTCAATGCGGGTGATCAGCTGCCGATACGTCAGCGAGCGCGAAGACTCCGTGATGGCCGTCTTGTGGGGCGTGCGCAATGACGAGGCACGAATGCCGTCGGCAATCAAGATCGATTTGGACGCGCCGTTTCTGATGGAGGTTTGCATATTTGGAATTTGAAAATTTCACAACCTTGCCGTGTGCGGTGCCCACAGCGCTTTCAATGCGCGCCCGCCTGGGCTTGGATGAAGTCAAAAATCGCTTTGGCTTTTTCAGCCGCATCGCCGCTGACTGACAGTGACTTTGCATCTGAACGACACAACACCGCTTGCTCAAAACACGGACGAAACAAATCCTGCTCTGAACACATCATCAAACAGGCCTGTTGGGTCTGGGCCAGCGCCACATCCATCGGGTACGCCAAGGCGGCACGCCACGCGGGCGTGAAGCCGGCTATTTGCTTGACCATTTCGCGCACTTCCAAGTTGATCGCTTGGGGGTCGATGTGCGGTGCGCCGGCTTTTTGGTGTTCGTGGTGTTTCTCAAACCAAGGCCACCACAAACCCATGTCGCGGCGCATGTGCCAAATGCGCAGCAAATGCGTGCCATCCCATGTGGGTGCCACCGGGTCAACGCCTTGCAACCATTTTTGTGCCCAAGCGGTGCGCTGCGCAGGGGACAGGCACATGGGGCCATCCAGGGTCAAGCTTTTGACGCGCGTGGGCACCACACGGGCCATTTCCACCGCCACCATGGCGCCTGTGTTGTGCCCATACAGGTGAAAGGCCTCCACTCCCAAAGCCGCCAACAGCTTCACACTGGTGCGCGCCCAATGGCCCACATCGGTTGGCTGCCCGTCCATCGGGTTGGATTCACCTTGTCCCGGCAAGTCAAAGGCAATCGCAGGCAGGTGTTGACCCACCGCGCCCACCAAGCCATCCAACAGCGCCGATGACCCTGGCGCATGGTGCAGCAACACCAGAGGGGCTTGTTGATGGATGGGGCCCCAAGTGCGAACCAACAGCTGCGCGCCATCGATGTCGATGTACTGCGTTGTGGTTCGCCCCGGAATGGGCGTGCATTCGGGCGACACGGGCGCCTCACCTTGGGGCAGGTGGCGCAACAAAAGATCCAACTCCACCGCCATGGATTCGTGTTTGTTTCTGGGCAGTGTGTGTGTCCACGAACCCGAGGGCATCATTTGCGGCGTGTGGCCTTGGCTGTCGCCGGGGCGCCCCGCAAAACAGACCGGCACCGTCAAGTCGGCACAGGCGTCCAAGCCCCGGTGCCGATAAGCCGTGGCGTAACCGATCCGGTAACCATCCCCAGCCTCCAGCATTTCGACCACGCCGCGGTGCAAAAAATCCACATCGGGCACTTCTGTGTCTGCACGGTGTGCAGCGTCTTGCGCATTCCAGGGCCAGAACACGTGTTGTTCGCGGTAGCGAAACCACAACCACAGCAAATGGCTTCCGTCAAAGCTGGGAACAATCGAAGGCAGGTAGGTGGCCAGGCGGCGTTCGCGCTCTTGCACGGTGTAGATGGGAAAGCCGTCCGAGAGCGCCATGGCGCAGCGCTGGGGGTGGCGAGCTGCAAACTCAACGGCAATTTGTGCGCCGGTATGCCGCCCATACACCGACACCTGTTCAATCCCCAAGGCATCCAAAGTCTGGGCCAATCCATCGGCCAAATCCTCGGTGGTCACGTTCTCGATGGGCAACAAATCGGACAAACCAAACCCCGGGGTGTCAGGGGCGATCACGGTGAACTTTTGTCCAAAGTAGGCGATGTGGTCGCGCATCACTTTGGCCGAGCACGCTGATGCGTGCAACAACACCAACACCGGGCCCGCGCCAAAACGCAAATAATGGACGCGCCGACCTTTCACCGACACAAAATGTTTTCGAATGGCCACGCGCATCATGGTCGCACCCCTGGCCCCAGGCCAAGCACCCCTGGGTTCATGGCCCCAAGCGGGTCCAACGCCGCCTTGATCCGTTGAACCACACTTTGGGTGCCGGGCGTCAGGCCCGGCAGGTAGGGATAAAACCGTCCCATTTGGGCATGGACAGCATCGTGGTTGGCCATCACCTGGCGCAGTTGGTCACGCACTTGCGCCACCAGCATGCGGGCGGTTTCATTCAAGCCAAAGTGGGCAAATCGGGTTTGGTTGCGGGCCGACAAGTGCGCCATGTGGACCGGGTCCAACTGGTCCTTCCAATAAAACATGGGCTCAATCGTGATGTAAGCCCCCATGGTGGAAATGATCCATGAGTAAAAAACCCCTGCGGCTTGAAACTGCGGCTCCAGGCCTTGAAGCTGGGCCACCAAATCGCGCATACAAGCCTGTGCGCGCGACAAAGGCAAGATGGCATGGACGGGAACCCAGCGCTCTCCCTCTGGACCCACCAAGCCGCGGATCGAATACGGTTTGGCCCGCATGGCTTTGGGGACCATGTTGTCCATCTCGTGGCCAGCCCCCAAGCACACCTCCCTGGCCAAGGCCATTTGCATCTCTGCCATGTCCGATGAGGCGGCCTCCACCGTCAAGTGCAAAGACCACTTGGCACGTTTCAGTTCGCCCCTGCCCAAGGCCAATTGGGTCAGGTCTTTGATCGCGCCCCCCAGCGACTTGGATTCGCTGATCACCGCCTTGGCCACACCCAAGGCCTCCCCCACATCCACTTGGGTGGCCGATTGGGCTTTGAGCTGATCCATGGACAACGCGCGGGTCACCAACTCGCGCTGGCGCAATTGAATCAGCGCGGCCAGCATGTCCTCATGGGTGTCGAATTGAAAAGAGCCAAAGGCAGCTTCCCGTTCGACCGTGAGGCGCACCACCAACTCGGTTTTGATGCCAAAGGCACCGCAGTCGCCCAGAAAAAGCCCGGTCAAGTCGGGTCCCGCATAGCGGGTGAAAGCGCTGGCCCCATTTTTGGCCGCAGACCCGGTGGTCACCACCGTGCCATCGGCCAACACCACCGTCAAACCGATAAAGTGTTCTAGGCCGCCCGGCAGGTTTTGCGACGCGACACCACCAACGGTGCTGTGGCTGCCAGAAATGGGGCTGATTTGCGCGGCGCGCAAACCATGGGGTTTGAGGGCATCGGCCAGCGCTTGCCAAGTGGTACCCGCGCCAACAATGGCATACATGTCTTGCGCAAACACTCGGATGTGGTTGAGCCGCAAGCAATCGATCACCACCGCCGGCGTGGATGGCACCACACCAGCGGTGTAGGACAGGCCCGCGCCGCGCGGCACCACGGACACCTCACGCTGGGCCAAGGCTTGCATCACTTGCGCCACTTGTTCAGTGGACGCGGGGCGAATCACGGCTTGGGCAGGCTCTGAGTCAGGCCAGACAAAAATGTCTGCGGTGGCTGCCGCGCATTTTTCGGCATCCACCCACACATGGTCCTTGCCCACGATGGCGGCAAGCTGCTCCATAAGCCCGCTGAGCAAGGGCTGGCTCATGCGAATTTGAACAATTTCAGGGCGTTGTCGCGGAGTATTTTTCGCAGCGACTGTTCGCGGAAATTCAAATTTTCAATGTCTTGCATGGCGCGCTCGGGATCAATGACTTTCCAATCGGTGCCAAACAAAAACTTGTCTTGCCCATAGGTGTTGGCATAGTGGATCACGGCAGGAGGCCAGTGCTTGGGCGCGTAAGCGTCGCCGGCCATGTACACATTGGGGTGCTTCCAGCAAACGGAAATCATTTCATCGGTCCATGGATAACCCAGGTGAATGCCAATCAAGTTGAGCTCTGGGAAATGCATGGCCACGCGGTCCAGTGTCATGGGCCGCCCGACGTTGGGCAAGCGCCGGTCTTTTTGGTACACCAAGCAGTGGCCCACTTGCATCATCACCGGAATCTCCAACTCGGCACACCTGGCGTAGTACGGGTACCAAACCGCGCTATCGGGCGCCTCGTCAAACCAGTGAGGGTAAAAATGCGCGCCCACAAAACCATATTGCTTCACCGCCACGTCCAGCTCTTTCAAACCGGCAATGCCCCGGGTGGGGTCCAAGCCAGCCAAACCTGAAAAGCGGTCGGGGTATTTGGCGCAAATCTCTGCCACCCACTCATAAGGGATTTCGGTTGAGCCACGCACCCGCAAGTCGCCACAGCGGGTGGCAATGAGCAAAGACCGCTCGATGCCTGCCCGGTCCATTTTTTCCAGGTATTGCTCCATGGTGATGCCCTGGCTATAGGCGGTGTTCAAGCGCACCTTGTCCAAAAAATTGGCGTCGGTGGGGATGCGGTTTTCGGCAATCGCCTCGGGCGTGTAGATGTTCACCACGATGTCAATCGCCCCATAGCCCCACTTGGTGTTTTCGGGTTTGAAGGGGTAGGCATGTGGCGCGCTGGCTTGGGATGGCGTGGTCATGGTTGAGCTCCTGGTGTTTTAACTGTTTTGATGGGTGCGGGTCAACCAATGGGACGCGTCCGCCACGCGGTTGCATGCCACTTCATGCACATTCGAATGGGCCACGCTTCCATTGAGTATTAAGAAGGCGGGAAACGCTTGCTGACATTGCGCACGCACCAGTGGGCAACGCGAGGAAAACAAGCACCCTGCAGGCAGGTTCAATGGGCTGGGTATTTCCCCCACATTGGGCAAACGGGACAACACCACCGTGGGGTCGGCCGGCAAGTTGGCCGACATCAGCGTTTGCGTGTAGGGGTGGGCGGGCTGGTTGAAGATCTCCCGGGTGGGCCCTTGCTCGACCACCCGGCCCAAATACAAGACCAGCAATCGCTGCGTCATCAACTCCACCGTTTCCAGGTCATGGCTGATCAACAGCAATGCCACGCCGGTTTCTTTGCGGATGGTGTCCAACAGCTCCAAGATGCCGGCACGCACCGACAAATCCAGAGAGCTGGTGGGCTCGTCGAGCACCAGCAACCTGGGTTTGGAGGCAATCGCACGGGCAATGCAAACGCGCTGCAACTGTCCACCCGACAACTCGTGGGGAAAGCGCTGGAGTGAGGCCTTGGGCAAGTGCACGCGATCGGCCAAGTCACTGACCGCTTGCAGGCGTTGGGCCTCGGTCAAAGGGGTATGCAACTTCAGCGGCTCAGCCATGGAGCGGCCCACGGTCATGCGCGGGTTCAATGCCCCCCAGGGGTCTTGGAACACCATTTGGATTTGCGACCGAAGCTGGCGCATGGCGTCGTCCGACAGGTGGGTGATGTCTTGCCCATCGAAAATGATTTGCCCTGAACTGACCGGGGTCAAGCGGGTCATCAACAAGCCCAGGGTCGACTTGCCCGAACCACTCTCGCCCACCAAGCCCAGCGACTCACCCGGTTGGATGCTCAGGCTCACGCGGTCCACCGCCGAGACTTGCGCCCCGCCATCTGCCGGGAACTTTTTCACCACTGCTCTTAGTTCGATCAATGGGCGGTTCATGAGTATGGGTTCGGTAAGTGGCAACGCACGCGGTGCCCTGGTCCAAGGTCCAGGGTCGGCAAGCGGGTGTCGCACACGGCTTGTGCTTTGGGACAGCGGTCTTTGTAGACACAGCCACTGGGCAAGTCATACAGGTTGGGCGGCGACCCCACGGCACTGGCAAACCCATGCTGGGCAATGTGCTTGGGGGTGGAGGCGATCAGGCTTTGGGTGTAGGGGTGAGTTTGCGCACCAAACACTTGGTTCACCGGCCCCTCTTCGATGATGGTGCCAGCGAACATCACCGCCATCCGGTCGCAGTAGTGGGCCACGATGCCCAAGTCGTGGGTGATGATGATGGCGCTCATCCCGTTGGCCGTCACCAAACGCTTGAAGATGTCCAGCACCTCGGCTTGTACCGTCAAATCCAAGCCGGTGGTGGGCTCATCAGCGATCACCAAACGGGGGGAGTTGATCAGGCCTGCAGCAATCAACACGCGTTGTGCCATGCCGCCCGACAACTCATGGGGCCATGCCTTCAGGCGCTGCACCGGGTCTGGAATTTGAACTTGCCCCAGCATTTCAATGGCTCGGGCATGCGCTTTGGCGGTATCGGTCTGGCCATGTTCGCGCTGGATGCGAATGAGCTGATCCCCAATCCGGGCCGTGGGGTCCAAAGAAGTTTTGGGCGACTGCGGTATCAAGGTGATGCTTTTGCCACGCGGTGATCTATGGCCTGGGTGGTCCAACAGCCCCAGCTCTTGGCCTTCAAATTGAATTTTGCCGGCCACTACTTTGGCCGGTGGGCGCAGCAGCCCCAACAAGGCCAAAGCCGTCAACGACTTGCCAGCACCGGTTTCTCCCACCAAGCCAAGCACCTGCCCCGGCTCCAAAGTGAACGACACCCCATTCAAAGCTTTTGCCGTTCGCAGCTGGTTGTTGATGCCCCTGGCAATGAAGTGAACATGCAAGTCCTCCACCGAAAGCAAGCTCATTTGCCGACACCCCTGCGCTTGGGGTCTAAGAGGTCCGTCAAGCCGTCTCCCAAGAGGTTGAACCCCAGCACCAGCGTCATCAATGCCAGTCCCGGGAACAAAGCCACCCACCACTCGCCAGTGATCACATATTCGGCCCCTTGCCGAATCATGGCGCCCCACTCTGGCGTGGGCGCTTGGATTCCCACGCCGATGAACGCCAAGGTGGCACTGATGCGCACCGCCCACGCCATGCGCATGGGCAGCTGCGCGGTGGCCCCCAGAATGGCGTTGGGCAAGATGTGAACCCACATCACCCGCCAAGATGGATTGCCCACGGCAATCGCCGCCTTGACAAAGGTCGATGAACGCAAGGTCAACACCTCGGCACGCACCACCCGCGCAAAGATCGGGCTGTCCAGCAACCCAATCACCACCACCATGCTGACCAAGCTTTGGCCCGTGGCGGCGACCACGGCCAGCGCCAAGATGATGGTGGGAAAGGCGCGCAACACATCCAAGGTGCGCAACAAGGCCTCATCCAGCCACCCGCCCTTGTAGCCGGCCAGCAAGCCCAAGGGCATGCCAATGCCGACCATGATCAGCCCAGCTGGGACGGCAATCCCAAAGGCATATCGGCTGCCATGGATCACCCGCGATAAAACATCCATTCCGTTGCCATCGCTGCCAAAGAAAAACCGCCCGCCGGGGGCTTGCAAGACCTCGTAGGAAAACGATTGGGTCGGGTTGAATGGGGCGATCACAGGGGCCAACAATGCCAGCCCCAGAAAAAAAAGCACGATGCCCAAACCCACGACAAATGTGGGGCTGCGCCGCGCCAATCCCAGCGGGTAGGCCAGCCAATGGCTGGGGCTGGCTGCCTCGGCTGACACAGATGTATTCAACGCCTTGGCTCCAGCAGCATCACGATCAAATCAATGACCATGAAAATAAATACCGAAAAAAGCGCCAGGGTCAACACGTAGCCTTGAACCACGGCAAAGTCTCCCAGCAAGATGGCGTTCAAGCCCCATTGGCCCAGGCCACTCAAAGAAAAAATGTACTCCACCAAGGCCGCCGCCGCCAACAAAGACGTCAGCTCCATGCCCAAAAAAGTCAGCAACGGGGTGGCCGCATTGCGCAAAGCCATTTTTCGGATGGTGGCCTTGGAAAACCCATTGGCGCGGGCATAGCGCACGTAGTCGCTGTTCATGATCTCAATCAAAATAGCCCGGCTTTGCTTGATCATGGGGGCCGCCGCCAACAGGGTGAAGCACGCCACGGGCAATGCCAAATGCGCCAACGCTGAACCCAAGGCCTGCCAATTGCCAGCCAAGATGCAGTCCAGCAAAAGGCTGCCCGTCACCACCGTGGGCGCCACCACCTCCATTGACAAACGCCCCATGGGGGGCGGCGCCCAGCGCAAGATGTAGAAAAATACCAAGATCGCCATCAAGCCCATCCAGTACGTGGGCATGGAAAAACCCGCCAACGAGCCAAAACGCGAGAGTTGATCAAACCAACCGTTGGGGTGTGTGGCCGCCCGCAGGCCAATGGGCACGCCGATCAGCGCGGCCAAGCCCACCGACAAAAGCACCAGCTCCAAAGTGGCCGGGAACAGGTGCAAAATTTCACCCCACACGGGTATGCCCCCTTGCCACGAAACCCCCAAGTCGCCTTGGACCAGGCGAAAAAGGTAATTGGCAAACTGCAATAACAAGGGTTGATCGAGTTGCAACTGGGCTCTGAGGGCCGTCAGCATGGCCTCATCAGCCATGGGACCGGCCAACATGGCCACAGGGTCTTGCCCCCCCACGCGGATGAGCATGAAGGTCAAAAAAACAATCCCCAAGATCACGGGCACCGATACCGCCACCCGCACCAACAGGAACTTGGCAATGAGAGCGCCTTTCTCTCCCATCAAGAAGCGCAAGTCAAGTCTTTCCACACCAGACGGTTGTGGGGCTTCCACACATATCCCTTCATGCAAGCGGCAAACACCTCGTGGGTGCCGGGCAAAAAGGTTTCAACGAACGTGGCGGAGTCGGCTTGCAGGTTCTGCGCCTGCTCCAGCAATGCCAGCCACCGTTTCTGATCGCGCTCAACCACCGAGGCATCAATCAACTTGTCCATGGCCGCGTCGCAGTTGGCGTTGACATTGGAAGAACCCCGGCAATGCGCAGTCAAAAACATGTTGTATGACGGGTCGGGCACAAAGCTCGACGTCAAGTGGGTCAAGAACGGCACCGTCCACACATTGATAGTGCGCCGGGCCAACATCTCTGTGGACGGAATTCTTTTGGGCGTCACGCGAATGCCCGCTTTGGCCAAAGAGGCTTGCATTTGCAACACCAGTGGTTCCTCCCACCACCAATTGGTGCTGTATTCCAAGGTCACATCCACACCATTGGGGTAGCCCGCCTCAGACAGCAATTGTTTGGCCTTGTTGTAGTCGGTCTCGTATTTGTAGGCGCTAACAGCACCAGCGATGGGTGAGTTGAGCATGGAGCGCGAACGTGTGCCCTGCCCGAGAAATACGGCCTCGCCAATGGCGGCATAGTCGGTTGCATAAGCCACGGCCTGGCGCACCTTGACCTTGTCAAAGGGCGGGTAACGGGGGTTCATCCGCACCGTTGCCCCGCCAAAACCCGGCACGCTCTCGACCTTGACGCTGTTATCAGCGCGCAAGGCCGTCAATTGCTGAAACGGGATTTGCTCGGCGTACTGCACTTGCCCGGTGCGAATCAAGGCCACCCGGGTGGCGGGCGACGGTACTTCGCGCCACACCATGCGAGTGAAATAGGGCTTTTTGAAGGCGTAGTTAGGATTCACCACAAACACCGCCTGTTGCCCGCCCTGCAGTGTCTGCAAGTGATAAGGACCAAAACCGGCCGTGTTCAAAGCCAACCACTTGGTGGCGTAGGGGTCTTCTGGTGTGGCGTGTTTCTTGGCTTCGACCGAATCAAAAATTGCCGGCAAGTGCAAGGTCAAGGCACCCAAAAAAATTCGGTTGGCGTCACTGAGCGTGTAGCGCACCTCGTATTTTGAAATCGCCTCTACTTTATCGATGCGCGCTGCCGTGCGCATGAATTGGCCGGTGCGCTTTTGCACTGCGGATTTTTCGTAAGTCCACACAATGTCTTGTGAGGTCAACTCGTTGCCAAATGGGCTGCGCACCCCTTTTTTGAGCTTAAACAGGTATGTTTTGCCGTCGGGAGATACGGTCCAGCTTTCTGCCAAGTGGGGCTCAATTTTGGAGGGGTCCACTTCGGGCTTGCCATTGCCGCCCGTGCGCGTCCCGTAGCGTGTCAAACCCTCATACAAGTTGACCGCTGCCTCAATTTGACCGGGCACCCAAATGTCGGGATCAAAGCCTTTGGGCGTGGCCGACATGGCCATCACCAAGGTTTTTTCTTGAGCCACCACCGGCACGGCCAGTGTGGCCCACATACCAATCACCAGCATGATGGTTTTGGAAAAACTTTTTATCATTTGGACACTCCAAAAAAAAGCCATTCTATGCAACCCTAAACTTTCAACTGCCGAAACTTTTTTTATGCCTGCAACAATCTAACCATCGGCTCTTCTGATTTTCGACTTACCCCCCCATGCTGCGCTACCAAACCATCCCCGTCACACCCTTTCAACAAAACTGCTCTTTGGTCTGGGAAGACGAGGGCATGACCGCTGCCATCATCGATCCGGGCGGCGACTTGGCTGAGCTGCAAAGCGCTTGCAAGCAACTGGGTGTGAAGTTGGTCGCCATTTGGATCACCCATGCGCACATTGACCATGCTGGCGGCACGGCCGAATTGGCTGAATCTTTGAACTTGCCCATCATCGGCCCACACCCAGGCGATCAATTTTGGATTGACGGTTTACAAGCGGCGGCGGCCAACTATGGCTTTCCGCCGTCACGCGCCTTCAAACCCACACGCTGGCTGAGCGACGGCGACACCGTCACCTTGGGTGCGCATACCTTGCAAGTGCGCCACTGCCCGGGGCACACGCCCGGCCACGTGGTGTTTTACTCGCCTGAAATACAGCGCGCTTTTGTCGGCGATGTGCTGTTTGCCGGCAGCATTGGCCGCACCGATTTCCCACAAGGCAACCACCAAGATTTGATCGACAGCATCACCCAACGCCTGTGGCCCATGGGCAACGACACGGTGTTCATACCAGGACACGGCCCCGAAAGCACCTTTGGCCGCGAGCGGCAAAGCAACCCTTATGTGGGGGGCACGTGAGTTCAGGCCAACACGATCAAATGCTGCGCTTGGGCTTGCGTGGCCCAGGCCCATGAAATACCTTTGTCCAGGGTGACCAAGCAGCCCTGGTTTTTGACCGCCAGCGCCAACAAATAAGCGTCGGTGATATCTACCGGCCTGAGCACCTTCTGCCAGTCAATGGCTGGGTCTTGCACGGTATTGATGTCGTCCGTCCAAAAGCTGTGCATGGGGTGTTTCATCGCTTGGGCCAAACCCTGCACCACGGTTTGCATGGGCATGCGGTTGGGGTAGGTGGGCTGCGACAAGATGCGCACACAGCCGTTGAGGGTGATGGGGCAACTGGCCCAACCATCTGGGTGCGTCTGCAACCAAGACAATGCCCTCCGGTGATGGATGTGGTTGGCGTCGAGCAGTGCAATCAAGACGCTGGTGTCCAGCAAAGCGCGCAACTCACTCCCCCAGTTCTTCGCGCAAAGCCCGAACCATATCGGCCGTGACGATGTGTTGCCCTGGTTCTGTGATCGACACAAAGCCATAAGCCGACGGGGGCGGTTCGGCTTGGGCGGAGGTGGGTGATCCCATTGGGGGGCCAGCAGGATCAGCCAGCCCGCTTTGAATGGCCCGGCGCATGGTGTCCGAAATGATGCGCCCAGCCGTGGTTTGCCCCGCTTTGGCCAAGGCCTTGGCGGCAGCCAGTACATCGTCGTCCAGGTCTAGGGTGGTTCGCATCGGCGCATTGTATCTGAAGTTTTTGCATCTGATGATATATCACCTGTTTTGCGGCTGTGTCGGTTATGGCTGCGCATGCTCAGCCATGCGATGGCAGGCTTGAGCCATGGGTTGCGCTTTGTCGCCGAACTGTCCATCTTGGGATTTGCGCCTTTCTAGCACTCGATGTTTTAGTGACAAAATTACAATTCATTTTTGATCAACACCATGAACCTCAAATACCTTCCCCTTTTCTTGCTGGCCCCCGCTTTGGCCATGGCGCAAGCAGCGCCTTCCGCTGTCACCGTGTCCGCTTTAGACGAGTTACAGGTATCCCAAAAAACCTGGGGCATGTACACCACCTTGGGCCTGAACGGCTGGGGCGTGGGGGTGGTGCATGGCTGGTCTGACAAGTGGAGCCTGCGTGCCGACATTTCCACCTTTACCCGCAGCCAAAGCCAGAGCCAAGACGGCACCAACTACAACCTGGACTTGAGCCTGGGCACGCTGGGCGTGTATGCGGATTACCGGCCATTCTCTGGGGTGTTTCGCGGCACAGTGGGGGCTTTGCTCAAGTCGCCCAGCGCCCAGATGCTGGCCACCCCCTCTGCCGGTCAAACCATCACCATCAACAACATAACCTACCCCATAACCAATGACCAGCTCAGCGGTAAACTTGAGTTTCCCAGTTTCATGCCCTATGTGGGCCTGGGCTGGGGCCTGGGCAAGCCTTTGGACAAGGGCTTGAAGTTCGTGTTCGACCTGGGGCTGGCCATTGGCTCGCCCAAAGCCACCTTGAGCGGCACAGGCACGGCGCTAAGCACATCGCAAGCCCAGGCCGACATCGCGGCCCAGCAACAAAAAATCAACGACGACGCGTCCAAACTGCCCGGCCTGCCGGTGATCAAAATCGGTATGGGCTACGTGTTTTAAGCACCCGTCAATTGGCGCTTGAAGGGTGGTAACCCCAGCGTGAAACGCTTCATGGGGGCACTTGCCAGACAAATTAACCTTGTAATTTGTTCATGGCGTAGTCAATTTGCAAGGTTAAGTTCGGCGCAAAAGACAACCCCGTTGACGCCCAGAGAGAGCGAAGAGCTTAAGGCCTTGGCCTTGATGCCTGTCGAACACATTGATCTTGCCGGCGCTCCTGACCGACCCCGTGCCACCTGGAAATAAGCGTTTGCTTTGTGTTGAATCCCATTCAAGGGGGCTTGGCCCGCTGATACAAGGGCAGCACCCTGCCCATATTGGCCTGCATTTCTTGGATGCGGCTGCTGCCCGAAGGGTGGGTGCTCATCCACTCGGGCGGGGCGTTTTGGTTGTTGGCGCTCATTTTTTCCCACAGGGTCACGCCTGAGCGCGGGTCAAAGCCGGCACGCGCGCCCAGCTCCATGCCAATCAGGTCGGCCTCGGATTCGTCTTCGCGGCCGAACTTCAAGGTGAGCAAATTGGCCCCTTGCTGGGCCACCATGTCGGTGATGCGCGGGTCGATGCCAAAGATGCCCGCGACCAGCGCACCGCCAATGCGCGTGAGGCCTTGGGTGGCGGTGCTTTTGCCCATGCGCTCGCGGGCATGTTCGCGCAGCGCATGCGCCACCTCGTGGCCCATGACCATGGCGACCTCGTCGTCGCTCAGGTTGAGCTTTTTCAAAATGCCGTAATAAAAAGCAATCTTGCCCCCGGGCATGCAAAACGCGTTCACTTGGTTGGAGCCTATCAGGTTGACCTCCCACTTCCACTCGCGTGCGCGCGGGTTCCACTCGTAGCTGTGCGGGATGATGCGCTGGGCAATGCTGCGCAAGCGCAGCACCTCGGGGTGGTTGTCGGGGCCCAGGGCTTTTTTCTCGGCGGCTTGTTTGAGCATTTGCTGGTATTGCTGGCGCGCGGAGGCCTCGATCTCTTCGGCCGGTACCAGCTTGGCAAAAGCCGACTCTTTGCCCACCTCCACGCCTTCGCGGGCGTCCACCACCAGGGGAGAGAACAAGCCCGCCCCCGCTGCACACAAAGCGCAACCACGCAGAAAACTGCGTTTGTGGGCATCAACGGTCGTTGGGGTGGGATTCATGAGGCCTCTAGCCAAGGTGATGAACTGCTGTGCAAGCCCTTCACAATAGGGGCCATGAACGATACATCAAGTCCAGCCACCGCGGTGGCGCCGGTGAAATGGTGGGACACGCTGAAGGTGTATGGCCAACCGGCCAGCCTGCGCATGCTGGCGCTGGGCTTTGCCGCCGGCTTGCCTTTGCTGTTGGTGCTGGGCACCCTGAGCTTTCGCCTGCGCGAAGCGGGCATTGACCGCAGCACCATTGGCCACCTCAGTTGGGTCGGCCTGGCTTATGGCTTCAAATGGGTGTGGGCACCCCTGGTGGACCGACTGCCCTTGCCGTTACTCACCCCCTGGCTGGGGCGACGGCGCAGTTGGCTGCTGGTGTCGCAATTGGCCATCATGGCCGGCTTGGCGGGCATGGCCTGGCAAGACCCGCGCGCGGGCCTCACGCCCTTGGTGGTGTGCGCTTTGGTGGTGGCGTTTGCCTCGGCCACCCAAGACATTGCGCTGGACGCGTTTCGCATCGAGTCGGCTGACGCGCGCCTGCAAGCGGCGCTGGCCGCCAGCTACCAAACCGGTTACCGCTTGGCCATGATTTGGGCGGGGGCGGGTGTGCTGTGGATCGCCGCCCACCAAGAAGCCATTGGCCAAAGTGGTTACCAACAACTCGCTTGGCAGGCCGCCTACTTGGTGATGGCCGCGTCCATGGTGGTGGGTTTGGTGACGGTGGCGTTTTCGCAAGAGCCTTCACCCGTGGCCATTGCGCCCGCGCGCAATGTGGGCGAGTGGCTTCAGTCGGCCGTGGTGTCCCCGTTTGCCGACTTTTGGCAACGCCACCGCTGGCATGCGGCGCTGGTTTTGGCGCTGATTGCGGTGTACCGCATCAGCGACGTGGTGATGGGCATCATGGCCAACCCGTTTTATGTCGACATGGGTTACACCAAAGAAGAAGTGGCCGCGGTGACCAAGGTGTACGGCGTGGTGATGACATTGCTGGGCGCCTTCATCGGCGGCGCGATGGCGCTGCGCTGGGGCGTGATGCGCGTGCTCATGATCGGCGCTGTGTTGTCGGCACTGAGCAACCTGCTGTTTGCCTGGCTGGGCCAGCACGGCCACGATGTGACCGCGCTGATTTGGGTGATCTCCGCCGACAACCTGAGCAGCGGCATTGCTACGGCGGCCTTCATCGCTTATTTGTCGTCACTCACCAATGTGCAGTACTCGGCCACGCAGTACGCCATGTTCAGCTCGCTCATGCTGCTCTTGCCCAAGTTTGTGGCCGGTTTTTCAGGCCAATTTGTCGACGCCTGGGGTTACGAGCCATTTTTCATGGGCACCGCCTTGCTGGGCTTGCCGGTGCTGGTGCTGGTGTGGCTGGCAGGGCGCGCGCAACGCGGGGGCGATGGCAACCCGCCCAAGGCCCCCAACAATACCCCTTTGCCTTTTTGAGATGCCGATATGGATTTGCACACCCGCTTCACCCAGGCCTTTGGCCTGACCACCCCCATCGCTTTGGCCCCCATGGCCTTGTCCAGCGGCGGCGCGTTGAGCGCGGCCTGCGCCCACGCCGGCGCACTGGGCTTGCTGGGCGGGGGTTATGGCGATCTGGCTTGGACCCTGCGCGAACACCACTTGGCGCTACAAGCTTTGAGCGGCCAGCCCGAGGCCTTGGCGCGTTTGGGCTGCGGCTTCATCACCTGGCGTTTGGACCAAGACGCGAGCGCCTTGGACGCCATGCTCGACCAAGCGCATCGGCCCGCGGCCATCATGCTGTCTTTCGGCGACCCGCGACCCTACCGCGCGCGGTTGCAAGCGGCGGGTGTGCCGCTGATGTGCCAAGTGCAAAACCTGGCGCAAATCCCGTGGGCGATCGAGGCCGGTGCCGCCGTGCTGGTGGTGCAAGGCATGGAGGCCGGTGGCCACGGCATGAACGCGCTGCAAGGCCGCGGCACCTTTGCCCTGGTGCCCGAGGCCGCCGATTGGCTGGCCGCCCACGCACCGCACACCTTGTTGCTGGCCGCCGGTGGCGTGGCCGATGGGCGCGGCGTGGCCGCTGCTTTGGCATTGGGCGCCGACGGTGCGCTGATCGGCTCGCGCTTGTGGGCCTGCCGCGAAAGCCTGGCCAGTGAAGCGGCCAAACAACAAGCGGTGGTCACCGATGGCGACGGCACCGCCCGCAGCGCGGTGTTTGACATCTTGCGCCAAAAAAATTGGCCTGAACCGTATGACTTTCGCGCCATCCGCAACGGCTTGCACCGCCAATGGGAAAACCGCATTGACGCCTTGCGCGCCCAACCTGACGCCGCCCGCGCCGACTACCAAGCCGGGGTGGCCGCTGGCGACTTTGACCGCGCCCACGCCACAGTGGGCGAAGCCACCGGCCTGATCCACGACCTGCCCTCGGCGCCAGACTTGATTGCCCGCATCACGGCACAGGCCCAGCGCATACGCTCATAAGCGCAAGGACAAAAACCACCCTCACATCCCCAAGGCCTGCCGCACCCGCTCGGGGCTGATGTCGATCAGGCAGCGGGTGTGGCCCAACGGGCATTGGCGCTCAAAGCACGGCGCGCAAGACAAGGCCGGGGTGTAAGCCGCGTCGCGGGCCAGCCAGAGCACCTGGGCTTGGGTATTGAGCGGGGGCGTGTGCTCCGGGCTGGATGAGCCGAATAAGGCCAC
>Ga0194077_1117_pt1 | contig 23621 bp, 23 predicted proteins | sample LauGreSuBDMM15SN_2_FD_133647 | JGI IMG/M metagenome (GOLD analysis project Ga0194077, IMG submission 133647) | reverse complement strand
GCAGCTTTTTCACCAGCACCAAATTCAAAACACCGTTTTCCAATTTGGCGCTGCTGCTGGCAGCATCCACGGGCATGGGCAATTCAAACTGTGCTTTGTAGACCCGTTTGGCTTCTGCGGTGGTGTTGATTTGAACCATTTGCTCCTCGATTTGAACCACCAGTTGGTCCCGCGACACGCCGGGCATGTCCATGCTCAAGCGGTATTGGTGTTCATCTTGTTCAAATTGCGTGGGTGGGGTGTGCTGAGGGCGTGCCACCTCTTGCAAAAAACGCTCCAGACCCAGGCGGGCATTGGTGCGGTAAGCGGCAGGGGCGATGGGGGTAAAGAACATGGTTTTCTCCTGGTGGGGGGTAAACTGCGCGGCTGTTTCTGCAGTCATCATCAGTTGCGACCAAGGTGTCGACATTCAAGGGCATTGGGGCATGTATCTTTTTTCAACCTGGGGCTTGAAATGGGCTCGCTGGGCGCTATTTGCGGGTCTTTTTTTCGGTGTGGTTTGTGGTGCTCAGGCCCAGCAAACTTTGCCTGCGCCCATCAAAGTGGCGGTGATCGAATCCTTCAGTGGCCCCTTTGCCAACACCGGGGAGGCCGTTTGGCGCAATATGGCTTGGGCGGTGGAGCGCGTCAACCAGCGTGGTGGTGTCAAGTTGCCCGCCGCGTCCCGCCCTCTGGCCCTGGAACGCTACGACAGCAAAGGCCAAGTGGAAGAGGCCTTGGCGGCATTGCGCTCTGCCATTGATGGGGGCGCCCGGGTGATTTTGCAAGGCAACAGCTCGGCGATTGCTGCCGCTTTGATAGAGGCGACGCAAAAGCACAATGACCGCGACCCCAGCCGGCAGGTGCTGTTTCTGAATTACTCAGCGGTGGACCCTGCGTTGACCCAGGAGCGCTGCAATTTTTGGCACTTCAGGTTTGACGCGCACGCAGACATGCGCATGAAGGCCTTGATGGACGTGATGCAGGCAGACCCATTGATTGAACGGGTTTATTTGATCGCCCAAGACTACAGCTTTGGCCAAGCCTTTGTGCGCGAAGCCAAGCGGCAGATGGCGCAAATGCAGCGCTCGCCCAAGGTGGTTGGCGAAGAACTGCATGCCATGGGTCGGGTCAAAGATTTCATGCCGTATGTCCAAAAAATCAAGGCCAGTGGCGCCCAAGCCGTGATCACTGGCAATTGGGGCCAAGACCTGAGCTTGTTGGTCAAGGCCGCTCGAGACGCAGGATATGGCGGTTATTTCTTCACTTTTTATGGCAATGCATTGGGCGCGCCTCAGGCCATGGGTGAAGCGGGTGTGGGCAAGGTGTTTGCGGTGGCCGAATGGATGCCCAATGTGGCAGGTCCCGATTCGGCGGCTTTTTATTCGGCCTTCAAGCAGCGTTTCCCCCAGCCGCAAGACGACTATGTGCACATGCGCATGCAAATCATGATGGAAATGTGGGTCCGCGCGGTAGAGTCTGCGGGCAGCACAGAAGCGCAGGCGGTGGCCTTTCAGTTGGAGCGGGGGCAACTGAACTTTTATGGGCACTCAGCGCAAATGCGTGAAAGTGATCACCAATTGCAGCAAAATTTGGTCGTGGGTTTGATGGACAAACTGGGCCAGCCTGGCGTCAAACATGACAGCGAGGGCTCGGGTTATGGTTTTAGGGTGATCAAAACTCTGACCGCTCGGCAAGCCGAGTTTCCCAGCCGTTGTCAAATGATCCGCCCACCTTTGAACCCCAGCAGCGAGCCCCGTGGCTGAACCAGGAGAGAGACCCGTGCGCACTGCCATCATGGACTTAGAGGCCTCGAAAATCCGCGAAGTGGCCAACGCGGGATTGGGCCGTGATGATGTACTGGCTTTTTGGTTTGGTGAGGGGGATGAAGTCACCCCTGACTTTGTGCGCCAAGCCGCCATTGATTCCTTGCAGCAAGGCGAAACTTACTACGCCCACAACCTGGGCTTACCGCCCTTGCGCCAAGCCATTGCCGACCACATGGGGCAGAACCACCCAGGTCCCCACGGGCAAGGCGTCGCCGTGGAGCGCGTGGCCGTCACCGCCGGAGGGGTGAATGCCTTGATGTTGGCGGTTCAGGCCTTGGTCAACCCGGGTGACGATGTGCTGGCCATCACGCCGGTGTGGCCCAATTTGGTGGCCCAGCCCCGCATCATGGGTGCCCATTTGCGCACCTTGTCATTGCGGGCTGTTAACGCCAGTTGGCAACTGGACTTGGATGCTTTGATCGCCGCCATTGGGCCAAAAACGCGCCTGCTGATCCTGAACGCGCCCAACAACCCGACCGGATGGACCTTGAGCCGGCAAGAACAATTGGCCATCTTGCAGCGCTGCCGCGAAACGGGCACATGGATCTTGGCCGATGAAGTGTATGAAGCCCTTTATTACGCTCCCACTGACAATGGTTGCGCCCCCAGTTTTTTGGATGTGGCCGAGCCCCAAGACCGCCTGGTGGTGGCGCACAGTTTCTCCAAAAGCTTTTTGATGACCGGTTGGCGTTTGGGTTGGTTGGTCATGCCGCCTGACATGACCGATGCCATGGGCAAGCTGATTGAGTTCAACACCTCGTGTTGCAGCGTGTTTACCCAACGCGCTGGCTTGGCCGCCCTGCAGCGCCGCCAAGAAATCACGCCCCGGGTGGTGGCCCATTTGAAAACTTGCCGAGACACCTTGGTGGGCGGTTTGCAGACCGTGCCTGGCTTGGAGGTCAGTCTTCCTTTGGGCGGCATGTACGCCTTTTTTCGCATTCCCGGGCACGATGACGGACTGGCCACGGCCAAGCGTTTGGTCACTGAGGCGGGTTTGGGCCTGGCCCCAGGTGAGGCCTTTGGCCCAGAAGCCGCGGGTTGGCTGCGCTGGTGTTTCGCATCCCAAGATCCGCAACGTTTGCGCTTGGGTGTAGACCGCTTACGGGGTTGGATCAGGCTATAATCTTTGGGTTCGGGATTTTTCGAACGCACGCTAGGCGCAGTTCCAGTGCCCAGCGCAAGTCAAACTTTAAGGAATCACCATGACCACGCTTAACAAGGCTGAGGTAGTCAAAGCCAATGCCCGCAGCGCCAACGATACTGGCAGTCCCGAAGTGCAGGTAGCCATTTTGACCGCCCGTATCAACGAACTCACCCCCCATTTCAAGACCCACGCCAAAGATCACCACGGCCGCCGTGGCTTGTTGCGCATGGTCAGCCGTCGCCGCAAACTGCTGGACTACCTCAAGTCCAAAGACGCCGACCGCTACACCGCGCTGATCGCCAAACTCGGTCTGCGCAAGTAATTTTGTTCAACGCATGAATGCACGGCCACTGATGTTATTTCGGTAACTCGGTGGCCTTGCCACATGGAGATCTCGAGAACAGAGCGAAGCTGTGTCATTCCATCAAATGACCCCCAAGAGGGGTGTTTCATGGAATGGCATCGTGTTCTGTAACGATTTTTCCGGGCTTTGTGGAGGTGGCCTGTACCTCCCATCAACCTCAGGAGAGACACATGTCTATTTTTAATAAAGTCACCAAAACCTTCCAGTGGGGCCAACACACGGTCACTTTGGAAACCGGCGAAATTGCGCGCCAAGCCACCGGCGCCGTGCTGGTCAATATCGACGACACCGTGGTGCTGGCCACCGTGGTCGGCTCCAAGTCGTCCAAGCCAGGTCAAGATTTCTTCCCATTGACCGTGGATTACATCGAAAAGGCATATGCAGCTGGCAAGATTCCCGGCAGCTTTTTCAAGCGTGAAGCCAAGCCCAGCGAGTTGGAAACATTGACTTCGCGTTTGATTGACCGCCCGATTCGCCCTTTGTTCCCCGAAGGTTTTTACAACGAAGTCCATGTGGTCATCCACACCGTGTCGCTCAATCCCGAGGTCGATGCCGATATCGCCGCGATGATTGGCACCTCCGCCGCATTGGCCATTTCGGGCTTGCCATTCAATGGCCCCATTGGTGCCGCCCGCGTGGGTTACATCAATGGCGAATATGTGTTGAACCCGGGTCAAACCCAGCGCAAAGACAGCTTGATGGATTTGGTGGTGGCTGGCACCGAGACCGCCGTGTTGATGGTGGAGTCTGAGGCCCAGCAGTTGTCCGAAGAGATCATGCTGGGTGCCGTGGTTTTTGGCCACGACCAAGGCAAGATTGCCATCAACGCCATCCACGAGTTGGTGCGCGATGCTGGCAAGCCCGCATGGGACTGGACGGCGCCCGCCCGTGATAGCGATTTCGAAGCCCAATTGGCCACCCACGCGCAAGACAAGCTGGTTGCCGCCTATCAAATTCGCAACAAGCAAGCCCGTACCCAGGCTTGCCGCGAAGCCTATCAAGCCGCCAAAGACGGATTGACCGCCAGTGGCGTCGCATTTGACCCCGTCAAGGTGGACAACTTGCTGTTCGAAATCGAGTCGCGCATTGTTCGCGGCCAAATTTTGGCTGGCGAGCCGCGCATTGACGGCCGCGACACGCGCACCGTGCGCCCGATTGAAATTCGCAATTCAGTGTTGCCCCGCACCCATGGCTCGTCATTGTTCACCCGCGGTGAAACCCAAGCTTTGGTGATCTCCACTTTGGGCACCGAGCGCGATGCCCAGCGCATTGACGCTTTGGCTGGCGAGTTTGAAGACCGTTTCATGTTGCACTACAACATGCCTCCGTTTGCCACCGGCGAAGTGGGCCGCATGGGCAGCACCAAGCGCCGTGAAATCGGCCATGGCCGATTGGCCAAGCGTGCTTTGGCAGCGGTGTTGCCGACCAAAGAAGAGTTTCCCTACACCATGCGCGTCGTCTCAGAGATCACCGAGTCCAATGGATCTTCGTCCATGGCGTCGGTGTGCGGCGGTTGCTTGTCCTTGATGGACGCAGGTGTGCCCCTCAAGGCCCACGTGGCAGGCATCGCCATGGGTTTGATCAAAGAAGGCAATCGCTTTGCTGTCTTGACCGACATTTTGGGTGACGAGGACCACCTGGGCGACATGGACTTCAAGGTCGCCGGCAGCACCCAGGGCATCACCGCTTTGCAAATGGACATCAAAATTCAGGGCATTACCCAGGAAATCATGCAGGTTGCTTTGGCCCAAGCCAAAGAGGCCCGCATCCATATTTTGGGCAAGATGCAAGAGTCCATGGGCGAGGCACGCACCGAGGTGAGCAACTTCGCGCCCAAACTCTTCACCATGAAGATCAACCCAGAAAAAATCCGTGACGTGATTGGCAAGGGTGGGGCGGTGATCCGCGCTTTGACCGAAGAAACCGGCACCCAGATCAACATTGATGAAGACGGCACGATCACCATTGCCGCCACCGATGGCGCCAAAGCCGAAGAGGCCAAGCGCCGCATCGCCGAGATCACGGCCGAAGTGGAAATTGGCAAGGTCTACGAAGGCCCCATCACCAAGATCCTTGACTTTGGTGCCCTGGTCAATTTGTTACCGGGCAAAGACGGCTTGTTGCACATCAGCCAAATCAGCCATGAGCGCATTGCCAAGGTCACGGACGTGTTGGCCGAGGGCCAAATGGTGCGCGTGAAAGTGCTCGAGACCGATGAGAAAGGGCGCGTCAAGTTGTCCATGAAAGCCTTGTTGGATCGACCCGAGCATCCCATGGACCAGGCGCCGGCCCAAGGCCATGATGCCCCACACGATGGTGGCCATCGGCACAGCGAACCCAAAAACGAAAACTGATCCCAACGCAACGGATTGACAGGTTCAAGGTCATGAAGCGATTTTTGATCGTTGGCAATTGGAAGATGAACGGGCAATCGGCGGTCAATGCCGATTTGCTCGGTGCTCTCTTGCACCCATCACCAGCCCGCGATCGCGTTGACATGGCTGTGTGTGTGCCAGCCCCTTATTTGGCCCAGGCGCAGCAAATTTGCCAGGGTTCAGGTCTGGCTTGGGGTGCGCAAGATGTGTCTGCGCATGAGCAAGGCGCTTACACCGGCGAGGTGTCTGCGGCCATGCTCCATGATTACAAAGCCCGCTATGTGTTGGTCGGCCATTCTGAGCGACGCCAATACCATGGTGAAACCTCATCTGTGGTGGCGGCCAAAGCGCAAAGGGCGTTGGCCAAGGGCATCACCCCCATCGTCTGTGTCGGTGAGACCCTGCAAGAGCGCGAAGCGGGACACACCGAGGATGTGGTCAAGCGGCAGTTGGCCGCCGTGATACAGCAGGTGGGTCACTGCGTCAGTGAAATGGTCGTGGCCTACGAACCCGTTTGGGCCATCGGAACGGGGCGAACGGCCTCGCCGGAGCAGGCCCAAGCCGTGCATGCGTTGTTGCGGGCCCAATTGAATGCGGCCTCGGCCAATGCACAAAACATTCGCTTGCTGTACGGTGGCAGCATGAACGCCAGCAATGCGGCCAGTTTGTTGGCGCAGTCGGATATTGATGGTGGCTTGGTGGGCGGCGCGTCCCTCAAGCCCGATGATTTTTTGGCCATTGTGGCCGCAGCCCAGGCGCTCTGAAGCGCTGATTAAACGAGATAACCATGACCTTGCTTCTCAATGTTTTGTTGGTGGTTCAAATCTTGACCGCTTTGGTCATGATTGGATTGATTTTGATTCAGCACGGCAAAGGTGCTGACATGGGGGCTGCTTTTGGCAGCGGCAGCTCGGGCAGTTTGTTCGGTGCCAGTGGCAGTGCCAATTTCTTGTCGCGCAGCACTTCGGTGTTGGCCGCCGTATTTTTTGTTTGCACTTTGGCATTGGCATACTTCGGTAACCTCAAGCCGTCCACCGAGGGCAGCAGCGTTTTGGAGAAAGCCCCTTTGAATTTGCCCTCAGGCCCGGCCGTCCAAATCCCGGGTCAAAACGACCCGGCCAGCAACAATGCGCCTGCCACTGCGGTTCCTGCGCCGTCTTCAACGGGCACTTCCAATGGTTCGGGCCAGATACCCAAATGATTGCCAACCCTTTGGAAGGATCTTATTCAACCCCATTGCAGTTAAACTGCTTGGCTTGTGAGGGCGCTCAAGGTGCCATTTGATATTGATGCCGTCGTGGTGAAATTGGTAGACACGCTATCTTGAGGGGGTAGTGGCGAAAGCTGTGCGAGTTCGAGTCTCGCCGACGGCACCAGATATAAAACCGAGCTTGCGTTTGCAAGACTCGGTTTTTTCTTGTCTGTTTTATGAGTTTCGTTCGTTCCTGTCTTAATTGTTGGTTCTTTTTTATTTTTAAATAAAAATTAAATAGTTATTTTTTAGTACAAAATACACCAGGTTCTTCTTTAGAGCGTTTTGATGGAAAGGTGTGCAATGGATTGGAATCGACGTTTTGAACAAGTCTTTTCGAGCGCCAGAGTTGCCTCTCACCATGCGCACACCCAGATTGGCGCTGGCGCGCACATCATTGGTGATGTGATCAGCGCTGAAGCGGTCGAGTTGAGTGGGCGCATCACAGGGCGCTTGGTGTCGGGCAACGTGCAAAAAAATGGCTCAGTGCTGATCAAAGCCAAAGGTTCGTTGCAAGGCCATGTGGTGGGTGACTCAGTGACCATACTGGGGCATGTTCAAGGCACCGTCAGGTCTGAGGGTGTGTTGCAGCTGGGTGCCGATGCGCAGGTTGCAGCTGATTTGGGCTATGGGGATCTTTACATTCAGCCAGGGGCAGCGGTCAAAGGTGTTCTGTCCCCCGTTACCTCGCAAACGGTGCTCGTGATGCCCAACTGGGCGAAGGCTTAAGCCAGCACTTTTGGCGCGCCATCGGGGCGTTGAGCCATGGGCTGAAACAACCCAGCCCATTTGCATGGATCCAGGCGCAATCATCTTTGGGTGCGTGCTAAGATGCCGCCTGTTTTAACGACCTGGCAGACATTCTCTGCTGCAAGTGTGTTCCACATTTGTTTCGGTTGATCACAGCCCATGACCAGACACCCCAGCTCATCGCCCACCCACCCGGTTCAGGATGTCATTTTCTTGTCAGCGCTGGGGTTCACAGTGCGTTTTTATTCCACGTCATCTGGGGTTAAATTGCGATGAATCTTGATGCCTATCTCCCCGTCCTGTTGTTTATTTTGGTGGGTTTGGCCATTGGGGTGCTTCCTCAAGCGATTGGCTATTTTCTGGGGCCACAACGCCCGGATGAGGCCAAAAACTCCCCTTATGAATGCGGTTTTGAGGCGTTTGAAGACGCCCGCATGAAGTTTGACGTGCGCTACTACTTGGTGGCCATTTTGTTCATTCTTTTTGATCTTGAGATCGCATTTTTGTTTCCGTGGGCCGTTGCCCTGAAAGAAATTGGCCCCGTTGGTTTTTGGGCCATGATGATCTTCCTGGCCATCTTGGTGGTTGGTTTCGCCTACGAATGGAAAAAAGGGGCGCTGGATTGGGAGTAAACCATGTCACTTGAAGGCGTCTTTAAAGAAGGTTTCATCACCACGTCTTACGACTCGGTGGTCAACTGGGCGAAAACTGGGTCTTTGTGGCCCATGACCTTTGGCTTGGCCTGTTGTGCGGTCGAGATGATGCACGCGGGCGCAGCGCGCTACGACATCGATCGCTTTGGCATGCTGTTTCGACCCAGTCCACGCCAGTCTGACTTGATGATTGTGGCTGGTACCTTGTGCAACAAAATGGCCCCGGCCTTGCGCAAAGTCTATGACCAAATGAGCGAGCCGCGTTGGGTTTTGTCCATGGGATCTTGTGCCAATGGTGGAGGTTATTACCACTACAGCTATTCCGTGGTGCGCGGTTGCGACCGCATCGTTCCAGTCGATGTGTATGTGCCCGGTTGCCCCCCCACGGCCGAAGCGCTGCTGTACGGTATTTTGCAGTTGCAAAGCAAAATCCGGCGTGAAAACACCATTGCCCGTTGAGACAGCGCCATGAGTGATCGTCTCGATATGCTTCAAAGTGCTTTGCATTCGGTGCTTGCCACTGACGTGGTTCAACTTGATCTTCATTTGGGTGAGTTGACCTTGACAGTGGCATCAACGGCTTATCTGTCCGTGGCCCAGCGATTGCGCGACCACCCCAGCTTGGCTTTTGAGCAACTCATTGATCTGTGTGGCATGGATTACTCGGCTTACAAAGACGGGGCCCACAGCAGTTACACGGATGGCCCCCGATTTGCCGTGGTCTGCCACATGCTGTCGTTGACGCACAACTGGCGCTTGCGATTGCGCGTGTTTGCCGTCGATGATCATTTGCCTCGTGTGGCCTCGATCAACCCGATCTGGAGCTCGGCCAATTGGTTTGAACGTGAAGCCTTCGATTTGTTTGGCATCATTTTTGACGGCCATGAAGATCTGCGCCGCTTGCTCACCGACTACGGTTTTATCGGCCATCCGTTCCGCAAAGACTTTCCCACATCTGGACATGTCGAAATGCGTTATGACGCTGAGCAAAAACGGGTGATTTACCAACCGGTGAGCATCGAGCCGCGTGAAATCACGCCGCGCATCATCCGAGAAGAGCATTACGGCGGACCGCACTGAGCCATGGCTGACATCAAAAATTACACATTGAATCTCGGCCCGCAGCACCCTGCGGCGCATGGTGTGCTGCGCTTGGTGCTGGAACTCGATGGCGAGGTGGTGCAGCGCGCTGACCCGCACATTGGTTTGTTGCACCGCGCCACCGAAAAGTTGGCTGAAAGCAAAACCTACATCCAGTCGCTGCCCTATATGGATCGGCTCGATTACGTGTCGATGATGTGCAACGAGCACGCCTATTGTTTGGCGATTGAGAAAATGATGGGCTTGGAAGTGCCCGAGCGGGCCCAGCACATCCGGGTGATGTTTGCCGAAATCACGCGCTTGCTCAACCACTTGTTGTGGCTGGGCTGCCATGGGTTTGATTGCGGCGCCATGAACATCCTGATTTATTGCTTCCGCGAGCGTGAAGATTTGTTTGACATGTACGAAGCCGTCTCTGGCGCACGCATGCATGCCGCCTACTTCCGCCCGGGTGGCGTGTACCGTGATTTGCCTGACACCATGCCGCAGTACAAACTGAGCAAGGTCAAAAACGATCGAGCCATTGCCCGTTTGAATGAAAACCGACAGGGCAGTTTGCTTGACTTCATTGACGACTTCACCCGCCGCTTCCCGGCCTTTGTCGACGAGTACGAAACCTTGTTGACCGATAATCGCATTTGGAAGCAACGCACCGTGGGCATTGGTGTCGTCACGCCAGAGCGGGCCAAAAACTTGGGATTCACCGGTGCCATGCTGCGGGGGTCGGGCGTGGCTTGGGATTTGCGCAAGCAACAACCCTACGATGTCTACGACCGCATGGACTTCGACATACCCATTGGCAAAACCGGCGATTGCTATGACCGGTATTTGGTGCGGGTGGCTGAAATGCGCCAATCCAATCGCATCATCTCCCAGTGCGTCCGGTGGTTGCGTCAAAACCCTGGCCCGGTCATCACCAACAACCACAAGGTGGCGCCGCCTGCGCGCGAGGCGATGAAGGCCAACATGGAAGAGTTGATCCACCATTTCAAGCTGTTCACCGAAGGCTTTCACGTCCCTGAGGGCGAGGCTTATGCAGCGGTTGAACACCCCAAAGGCGAATTCGGAATTTACTTGGTCAGTGACGGCGCCAACAAGCCTTACCGTTTGAAAATCAGGGCGCCGGGCTTTGCCCACTTGGCGGCCATGGACGAAATGTCTCGTGGCCACATGATTGCTGACACCGTGGCCGTCATCGGAACCATGGACATTGTGTTTGGGGAAATTGACCGATGAGCAACATCGCACCCGCTCTCTCGCCCATGGCCTTGTCAGACGCCACTGCGCATCGATTTGCCAAAGAGGTGGCCAAGTACCCCGCCGACCAAAGCCAGTCGGCTGTCATGGCCTGCCTGTCCATCCTTCAGCAAGAAACCGGTTGGGTCAGCCCTGAGGGTGAAGTTGCAGTGGCCCAGTATTTGGGCATGCCCGTGATGGCTGTGCGTGAGGTCAGCAGTTTTTACAACATGTACAACCTGAGGCCAGTGGGGCATTTCAAGATCAATGTCTGCACCAATTTGCCCTGCCAGTTGCGCGATGGTGCTCAGGCCTTGGCCCATTTGTGTGAGCGTTTGGGCGTTGAGTCCGGGGGCACCACGGCCGATGGCATGTTCACCGTGCAACCCGGCGAGTGCATGGGCGCTTGTGCCGATGCACCCGTCTTGTTGGTCAATGACCGCAGCATGTGCAGCTTCATGAGCCATGAAAAAATCGACCAGTTGGTCGACGGCTTGCGGCAGTCTGCCATTGAGAAGGCCACGCCATGAATGCGCAGCAACTGATTTCGCAATTCCAAGCCCAGGGGCTGGAGTCAAGCTTTCATGGGCGGCACATACAGCCGCAAATTTTGGCTGGTTTGAACGGCGGTAATTGGCGCTTGAAAGACTATGAGTCGCGTGGCGGCTACCAAGCTTTGCGCAAAATTTTGGGCCAAGATGGCTCCGAGGGTCTGACGCAAGATCAAGTGATCGCCATCGTCAAAGAGTCTGGTTTGCGTGGGCGTGGTGGAGCCGGTTTCCCCACTGGCTTGAAGTGGAGCTTCATGCCGCGCCAATTTCCAGGCCACAAATACCTGGTGTGCAATTCCGATGAAGGCGAACCCGGTACATTCAAAGACCGCGATATCTTGCAATTCAACCCCCACATCGTGATCGAGGGGATGGCCATTGCTGCCTATGCCATGGGCATTGGCGTGGGTTACAACTACATCCACGGCGAAATCTTCAAAACCTATGAGCGTTTTGAAGAGGCCCTGGAGGAGGCGAGGGCCGCTGGTTATTTGGGCGAGAAGATCATGGGTTCGTCCTTTTCTTTTCAACTCCACGCCACCCATGGCTTTGGCGCTTACATCTGCGGGGAAGAAACCGCATTGCTCGAGTCCTTGGAAGGCAAGAAAGGTCAGCCCAGGTTCAAGCCACCTTTCCCCGCCAGTTTTGGCTTGTACGGCAAGCCCACCACCATCAACAACACCGAAACCTTTTCGGCGGTGCCTTGGATCATTAACAATGGCGGCGCAGCCTATCTGGCCTGTGGCAAACCCAACAATGGGGGCACCAAAATTTTCTCTATTTCCGGCGATGTGGAGCGACCCGGCAATTACGAAATCCCTTTGGGCACCCCGTTTGCCACCTTATTGGAGCTGGCTGGTGGCATGCGCTCAGGCCGCGCCTTGAAAGCGGTCATCCCAGGCGGCTCATCTGCACCCGTGTTACCCGCGTCCATCATGATGGACATCACCATGGACTACGACGCCATTGCCAAAGCAGGCTCCATGCTGGGTTCTGGGGCCGTCATCGTGATGGATGAGCGCCGTTGCATGGTCAAAAGCCTTCAGCGCTTGAGCTACTTTTACATGCACGAGTCTTGTGGCCAATGCACCCCTTGCCGCGAAGGCACGGGTTGGTTGTGGCGCATGGTGGACCGCATCGAAAACGGCCAGGGCCGCCCCAGCGACATGGACTTGCTCGACAACGTGGCCGAAAGCATCATGGGCCGCACCATTTGCGCCCTGGGTGACGCGGCAGCCATGCCCGTGCGCGGCATGTTGAAACACTTTCGCGCAGAATTTGAACACCACATCACGCACAAGACCTGCATGGTCTCGGCGCATGTTTAAGGCTTGAGCACACACCATGGTTGAAATCGAACTCGATGGCAAAAAAGTGGAAGTGGCAGAGGGCAGCACGGTGATGCATGCCGCTGAAAAGGCGGGCACCTTTATCCCTCATTTTTGTTATCACAAGAAGCTGAGCATTGCCGCCAATTGCCGCATGTGTTTGGTCGAAGTGGAAAAAGCCCCCAAGCCCATGCCCGCTTGTGCCACACCGGTGACCCAAGGCATGGTGGTGCGCACCCAGTCTGACAAAGCGGTGAAGGCCCAAAAATCGGTGATGGAGTTTTTACTCATCAACCACCCCTTGGATTGCCCCATTTGCGACCAAGGTGGCGAATGCCAATTGCAAGACCTGGCCGTGGGCTATGGGGGCAGTGCCTCCCGCTATGAAGAAGAAAAGCGCGTGGTGTTCCACAAAAACATTGGCCCGCTGGTCAGCATGGAAGAGATGAGCCGCTGCATCCACTGCACCCGCTGTGTCCGCTTTGGCCAAGAAGTCGCTGGTGTGATGGAGTTGGGCATGTCCCATCGCGGTGAGCACTCCGAAATCGAAACCTTTGTCGGCGCCACGGTCGACTCCGAGTTGTCCGGCAACATGATTGACATTTGTCCGGTTGGCGCCTTGACCAGCAAGCCTTTCCGGTACAACGCCCGCACTTGGGAGCTGAGCCGCCGCCGCTCGGTCAGCCCGCACGACGCCACGGGCGCCAACTTGGTGGTGCAAGTCAAAAATAACCAGGTGATGCGGGTGGTGCCGTTTGAAAACGAATCCATCAACGAGTGCTGGATCGCAGACCGCGACCGCTTCTCCTACGAGGCGCTCAACAGCCCCGATCGGCTGACACAGCCCATGCTCAAGCAAAACGGCCAGTGGTTGACGGTGGATTGGGCCACGGCCCTCGAATATGTCGCCAATGGTTTGCGGCAAATCACCGCCGACCACGGACCCCAACAATGGGGCCTGTTGGCCAGCCCGCACAGCACGGCTGAGGAGTTGCATTTGGCCGCGCAGTTGGTGCGTGGCATGGGCAGTGAAAACATCGATACCCGCTTGCGCGCCTTGGACTTTCAGCATGACGGTGCGGTGCGTTGGCTGGGCACCTCGGTGGCCTCTTTGTCGGCGCTTCAGCGGGTGCTGCTGGTGGGCACCCATGTGCGCAAAGACCAGCCTTTGCTGGCCCAACGCATTCGCCAGGCCGCCCGCCGCGGTGGTCAGGTGATGCAAATCAACGAGCGCCTGCGTGACTGGGCGATGCCGATTCATCAATCGTGGATCACCGAGCCCGCACAGTGGCCGCAAGCCTTGGCCGAGGTTGCAGCAGCCCTGGCCCAGATGCTGGGCATTGCTGCGCCGGTGGGTGTGGCCCAAATTTCTCCCCAGGCCGTGGCCATGGCACAAGCCTTGTTGGGCGGTGAGCGCAAAGCCATCTTGTTGGGTAATGCCGCTGCACACCACCCCAAGGCCTCTTCGTTGCTCGCTTTGGCCAATTGGATTGGTCAACACTGCCAAGCCACGGTGGGTTTTTTGGGCGAAGCCGCCAATACCGTGGGGGCGCAGTTGGTGAACGCGCGGCCACAGCAAGCCGGCTTGAACGCTGCCCAAATGCTGCAAGGTCAACTCCAGGCTTTGTTGCTGTTCAACACCGAACCTGCGTTTGACAGTTCTTTGTCGGATGTGACCCATTTGGCCAAAGTGCCGATGGTGGTCACCATGTCTGCCTTCAAGGCCAATATGGATATCAGCGATGTGCTGCTGCCCATTGCGCCCTTTACCGAGACCGCCGGTACATTTTTCAACACCGAAGGCGTGGCGCAAAGTTTCCATGCGGTCGTCAAGCCCTTGGGCGAAGCACGCCCGGGCTGGAAGGTCTTGCGCGTTCTCGGTCACATGCTCGGGCTACCCGGTTTTGAGATTGAAACTTTGGAGCAAGTGCGCCAACAGGCTTGGGGCCCTGACATTTCAGCTCGCTTGTCCAATCAGACGCAAGCCGCGATCGATATCTCGCCCAGTGCCCAAATGCCTGTGACGGCTTCTATTTATCAGTTGGATGGTTTGGTGCGCCGCTCTGGGCCCTTGCAGCGCACCGCCGATGCCCGTGCCGAGGTGAGCCATGGTTGATGCGTTTTTTTTCGCGGGGCAGGGCTTGTTCGCATTCCCGGCCTGGACTTCCGTGATGTGGCCCGTGCTGTGGACCTTGATCAAAATCGTGGCCGTGGTTCTGCCTTTGATGGGGTGTGTGGCCTACCTCACCCTGTGGGAGCGCAAAGCCATTGGCTTTACCCAGATCCGATTGGGCCCCAACCGAACAGGTCCCTTGGGTTTGTTGCAGCCGATCGCCGACGCGCTCAAGTTGCTGACCAAAGAAATCATCTTGCCCACGGCGGCCAACAAGCCCTTGTTTTTGTTGGGCCCCATCATGACCATCATGCCGGCCTTGGCTGCATGGGCCGTGGTGCCTTTTGGTCCCGAAGTGGCCTTGGCCAATATCAATGCAGGGTTGTTGTTTTTGATGGCCATCACCTCTTTGGAGGTGTATGGGGTGATCATCGCGGGCTGGGGGTCGAACTCCAAATATGCGTTTCTGGGCGCCATGCGCGCCTCGGCCCAAATGGTGAGTTATGAAATTGCCATGGGCTTTTGCTTGGTGGTGGTGTTGATGGTTTCATCCAGCCTCAACATGAGCGACATCGTGATGGGCCAGGCCAAGGGCGAATTTGCCGAAATGGGACTCAACTTTTTGTCGTGGAATTGGCTGCCCCTGTTTCCGATTTTCATCATTTACTTCATCGCTGGTTTGGCCGAAACCAATCGCCACCCCTTTGACGTGGTCGAGGGCGAGTCTGAAATCGTCGCTGGCCACATGATCGAGTACTCTGGCATGTCGTTTGCCATGTTCTTCTTGGCTGAATACGCCAACATGCTCTTGGTGTCCATGCTCTCGGTGGTCATGTTCTTGGGCGGTTGGTTGCCGCCCATTGACAGCCCCTTGTTCAATGCCATCCCGGGTTGGATTTGGTTGGGTCTCAAGGTGTTCGTGGTGGTGACCATGTTCATTTGGGTGCGCGCCACGTTCCCTCGTTTCCGTTACGACCAAATCATGCGATTGGGTTGGAAGGTTTTCATCCCTGCCACCTTGGTGTGGTTGGTGGTGGTGGGCTTGTGGATGCAAAGCCCTTGGACCCTGTGGCCATGATGCGGAGAAACCCACGATGACCAGTTTGGCAACCCGTTCCCCTTTTTCTTGGCGCGACTTCATTCGCAGCTTCATGCTGCTGGAGTTGTTCAAGGGCATGGCCCTCACCGGCAAATACATGTTCGCCCGCAAGATCACGGTGCAGTTCCCTGAGGAAAAAACGCCGGCGAGTCCGCGTTTTCGGGGATTGCATGCGCTGCGCCGTTATGAGAACGGTGAGGAGCGCTGCATCGCTTGCAAATTGTGTGAGGCGGTGTGCCCGGCCATGGCCATCACCATCGAATCGGACGTGCGCGATGACGGTTCGCGCCGCACCACCCGTTACGACATCGATCTGACCAAATGTATTTTTTGTGGTTTTTGCGAAGAGAGCTGCCCCGTGGATTCGATTGTGGAGACCCACATATTCGAATACCACGGCGAAAAGCGCGGCGACTTGTATTTCACCAAAGACATGCTGCTCGCTGTCGGTGACCGATACGAACGCGAAATTGCCGCGCACAAAGCGGCTGACGCCAAATACCGTTGAACGCCATGGACACCACTTCCGCTTTGTTTTACCTGTTTTCCGCGGTCATGCTGTTCGCGGCATTTCGCGTCATCACGGCCAGCAACACGGTGCATGCTGCCCTGTATTTGGTGTTGGCCTTTTTCCAAGCCTCTGGCCTGTGGATGTTGCTCAAGGCCGAGTTCTTGTCCATCACCTTGGTACTGGTCTATGTGGGTGCCGTGATGGTGTTGTTTTTGTTTGTGGTGATGATGCTCGATGTCAACATCGAGAGTCTGCGCAAAGGCTTTTGGCGCCACTTTCCGGTGGCGGCCACCATGGGCGCGTTGATCGCATTGGAATTGGCAGCTGTGCTCATGGGGGGCTTTCGCTCTACCCAGCCGATTGCTGCTTTTGCCAACAGCGCCGCCGACCCCTTGGCCCAAGTGTCGAACACCAAAGAGTTGGGCATTTTGATTTACACCCAATACCTCTACCCCTTGGAAGTGGCAGCCGTCATCTTGTTGGTGGCCATCATTGCGGCCATTGCCCTGACCCTGCGCTCGCGCAAAGACAGCAAGTACCAAGACCCCAGTGAGCAAGTTCGCGTCAAGGCATCCGACCGCGTGCAGCTGGTCAAGATGGAGCCGGTGCGTCCTGCACCCCCCAAAACCCAGGAGCAGCCATGAGTTTGACGCTGGGTCACATGTTGACTGTGGGGGCCGTTCTGTTTGCTTTGTCGGTCACAGGCATCTTTTTGAACCGGAAAAACCTGATCGTCTTGCTGATGGCCATTGAGCTGATGCTGCTGGCGGTCAACCTCAACTTCGTGGCCTTTTCCTATTTTCTGGGTGATTTGCACGGTCAGGTGTTTGTCTTCTTCATCCTCACCGTGGCCGCCGCTGAATCCGCCATTGGCTTGGCCATTTTGGTCTTGTTGTTCCGCAACAAAACCAGTATCCATGTGGAAGAACTCGACAACCTCAAGGGCTGACAGCACGGGCCAACCAACAACATGAATAGCACCTTGAACGCCACCCAACTTTTGATGGTTCCTTTGGCCCCACTGCTGGGCTCGGCCCTGGCCGGTATTTTGGGAACCGCTTTGGGTGGGCGGCGCATTGGACGCGGCGTCAGCCACAGCGTGACCATTTTGGGCGTGTTCATCTCCTTGGTGATATCGGCGATGACCTTGTACAGCGTGGCTGTGGAAGGTGCGCGGTTCAATGAAACCCTCTACACCTGGATGGTGGTGGACGGCTTCAAAATGGAAGTCGGCTTTTTGGTCGACGGCCTGACCGCCATGATGATGTGCGTCGTGACCTTTGTGTCCTTGATGGTTCACATCTACACCATTGGTTACATGCATGAAGACGAAGGCTATAACCGCTTTTTTGCCTACATCTCCTTGTTCACCTTTTCCATGTTGATGCTGGTGATGAGCAACAACATGTTGCAATTGTTTTTTGGTTGGGAGGCTGTTGGCTTGGTCTCTTATTTGCTGATTGGTTTTTGGTTCAACAAACCTTCGGCGGTTTTTGCCAACATGAAAGCCTTCTTGGTCAACCGGGTCGGGGACTTTGGTTTCATCCTGGGCATTGGCTTGCTGGCGGCGTACACCGGCACCCTCAACTATGCCGAGGCTTTTGCCCAAGCCCCTGCGTTGGCCAACCTCACCTTTCCCGGCACATCTTGGATGTTGGTGACCGTCATCTGCATCGGATTGTTTGTGGGGGCCATGGGCAAATCGGCGCAATTCCCTTTGCATGTTTGGTTGCCCGACTCCATGGAAGGCCCCACACCGATCTCCGCCTTGATCCATGCCGCGACCATGGTCACTGCAGGCATTTTCATGGTGGCTCGGATGTCGCCGTTCTTTGAGTTGTCCGACACCGCCCTCAGTGTGGTGCTGATCATTGGGGCCATTACCGCCTTGTTCATGGGCTTTTTGGGCATCATTCAAAACGACATCAAACGCGTGGTGGCGTATTCCACTTTGTCGCAACTGGGTTATATGACCGTGGCCCTGGGTGCATCGGCTTATTCTGTGGCCGTGTTTCACCTGATGACCCATGCCTTTTTCAAAGCCTTGCTGTTTTTGGCGGCAGGTTCGGTGATCATGGGCTTGCACCACAACCAAGACATCCGTTGGATGGGTGGCGTGCGCAAATACATGCCCATCACTTGGATCACCGCCTTGTTGGGCTCCTTGGCTTTGATCGGCACCCCATTGTTTTCAGGGTTTTATTCCAAAGACAGCATCATCGAAGCGGTTGCAGAGAGCCATTTGCCTGGCGCTGGATTTGCCCACTTTGCGGTGCTGGCCGGCGTGTTTGTCACGGCTTTTTATTCGTTTCGCATGTACTTTTTGGTCTTTCATGGCCCCGAGCGTTACCACCTCAACCCAGATATCCATCACCACGATGGCCACCATGCGCACGATTCATCAGCGTCGCCCCATGAGTCGGCGTGGGTGGTCACCTTGCCCTTGGTGTTGCTGGCCATTCCTTCGGTGCTGATTGGCTTTTTCACCATCGACCCTTTGTTGTTTGGTGGCTTTTTTGCAGACGCCATCGCGGTCAATGGCGACAAGCACCACGCGATGCACGAGTTGGCCCAGGCATTCCACGGCCCGCTGGCCATGGCCAGCCATGCCTTGGGCACCGCCCCCTTTTGGTTGGCGGTGGCTGGTGTGGCTTTGGCCTATGTGCTGTACATGGTCAAAACGGGGTGGCCTGCAGCGATTCAAAAAGTGCTTCAACCGCTGCACACCTTGCTGGACCACAAATACTACTTGGATGCGTTCAACGAACAGGTGCTGGCACGTGGCGCACGTTGGATTGGGACGGGCTTTTGGCGCTGGGGTGATCAAGCCTTGATCGATGGGGCCGTGGTCAATGGTTCATGGCGCTGGGTCAACCGTGTGTCGGTTTGGGTGCGCAAGGGCCAAACGGGTTACCTCTACCACTATGCACTGGCCATGATCATGGGGGTGTTCTTGTTGATGACTTGGTTTGTGTGGTTGCAACCATGAGCCACAGCCCGATGACCACGAAAAGAGAAAACACATGGGTTTGCTGAGCCTGTCCATTTGGACGCCAATTGTTTTTGGAGGCCTGTTGCTCGCCTTTGGGCGGGATGAACATGCCAAGGCGGTGCGCTGGTTGGCATTGATGGGCGCGCTGATCAGCTTTTTGGTCACCTTGCCACTGTATGCCGGCTTTCAACTGGATACCGCAGCCTTGCAATGGGTCGAAAAGTCGCTGTGGATTGAGCGCTTCCAGGTCCATTACCACTTGGGCGTGGACGGCATCTCCTTGTGGTTTGTGTTGCTCACCGCATTCATCACCCCTGTGGTGGTGTTGGCCGGCTGGGAGGTCATCACTGAGCGTGTGAATCAATACATGGGGGCCTTCTTGATCCTCAGCGGCTTGCTGGTGGGGGTTTTTACCGCGCAAGACGCCATGCTGTTTTATGTGTTCTTTGAAGCCACCTTGATCCCGATGTACCTCATCATTGGCATTTGGGGTGGCCCAAACAAAATCTACGCCGCCTTTAAATTTTTCCTCTACACCTTGCTGGGCTCTTTGCTGATGCTGGTGGCGTTGATTTATCTCTATACCCAGTCGGGTGGCAGCTTCGATCTGGCCGTTTGGTACCAACTGCCCTTGGGCAGCCAGGCCCAGACCTTGTTGTTCTTTGCGTTCTTTGCTGCCTTTGCCGTCAAAGTGCCCATGTGGCCTGTCCACACCTGGTTGCCCGATGTGCACGTGGAAGCGCCCACCGGCGGGTCGGCTGTGCTGGCGGCCATCATGCTGAAACTGGGTGCCTATGGCTTTTTGCGCTTTTCCTTGCCCATCTTGCCCGACGCCTCCCGCGAGTGGGCCTGGTTGATCATTGGCTTGTCGCTGGTGGCGGTGATTTATGTGGGCTTGGTGGCCTTGGTGCAAGAGGACATGAAAAAACTCGTGGCCTATTCATCGGTGGCCCACATGGGTTTTGTCAGCCTGGGCTTTTTCATCTTTACCCCCATGGGCGTGAGTGGCGCTTTGGTGCAAATGATTGCGCACGGCTTTGTGTCAGCCGCCATGTTCTTGTGCATCGGTGTTTTGTACGACCGCATGCATTCGCGCTTGATTGCGAGTTATGGCGGGGTGGTCAACACCATGCCGCGCTTTGCCGCATTCGCGCTGTTCTTCGCCATGGCCAACTGTGGTTTGCCTGGAACCGCGGGCTTTGTGGGCGAATGGATGGTTATTTTGGCCGCCATCAAATTCAACTTCTGGGTGGGTTTGGCCGCTGCCACCGCCCTGATCTTTGGGGCTGCCTACACCTTGTGGATGGTCAAGCGTGTGTACCTGGGTCCGGTGGCCAACGACGATGTGCGTGATCTCCAAGACATCAATGGCCGCGAATACCTGGTGCTGGCCATTTTGGCCCTGGCTGTGTTGGCCATGGGTTTGTACCCCAAGCCTTTCACCGATGTGATGGACGTCTCTGTGGTCAGCCTGTTGAAACATGTGGCCCAGACCAAGTTGCCATGATCAAACAATGGAATCAGCGAAATGATTGAAAACATGGCTTGGTCCAGTGTGTGGCCCGAAATAGTGTTGTTGGTCATGGCGTGCTTCATCGCCATGGTCGATTTGGGCGTTCGCAGCCCGCGCCGCACCTTGACCTATGTGCTGTCCTTGGGCACTTTGTTGGTGGTGGCAGGTTTGGCCGCTTCACAAGCCATGGATGGAAAAACCATGTATGCCTTTGGCAACATGGTGGTCAGTGACAGCATGGGCAATTGGTTGAAATGCTTTGCCGCCTTGTCGGTGGCAGTGACCTTGGTCTACGGGCGCCCGTACGCGGGCGACCGGGGCATGCTCGGGGGCGGCGAAGTTTTTACCTTGGGTTTGTTTTCTTTGTTGGGCATGTTTGTCATGATTTCCGGCAACCATTTTTTGGTGCTTTATCTGGGCCTGGAGTTGCTGACCCTTTGCAGCTATGCCTTGGTGGCCTTGCGTCGGGACCATGCCAACGCCACGGAAGCCGCGATGAAGTATTTTGTCCTGGGCGCTTTGGCCAGCGGTTTCTTGCTCTACGGTTTGTCGATGTTGTATGGCGCGACCGGCAGCTTGGAGTTGGGCGCTGTGTTCAAGGCCGTGGCCTCGGGCCAGATCAAACACCAAGTGATGGTCCTGGGCTTGGTTTTTGTGGTGTGTGGCTTGGCCTTCAAGCTCGGGGTGGTGCCGTTCCACATGTGGGTGCCTGATGTGTACCAAGGCGCGCCCACTGCGGTGACTTTGATGATCGCTGCGGCGCCCAAATTGGCGGCCTTTGCCATCACCATGCGTTTGTTGGTCGAGGGCTTGCTGCCCCTGGCCATCGATTGGCAGCAAATGCTGGCTGTGTTGGCCGTGGCCTCATTGTTGGTGGGTAATTTGGCCGCCATTGCCCAAACCAATATCAAGCGCATGTTGGCTTTTTCCACCATTTCACAGATGGGCTTCATGTTGCTCGGCTTGCTCAGCGGCGTGGTCAATGGGGGCACCAGCAGCGCAGCCAACGCCTATAGCTCGTCGATGTTTTACGTGGTGACCTATGTGCTCACCACCTTGGCCACCTTTGGGGTCATCTTGTTGTTGGCGCGTGACGGCTTTGAGAGCGATGAAATCTCTGACCTGTCTGGCTTGAACCAGCGCAGCCCCTTGTACGCAGCGGTGATGGCCGTTTGTTTGTTTTCCCTCGCCGGTGTGCCCCCCATGGTGGGCTTTTATGCCAAGCTGTCGGTGCTCCAAGCCCTGGTATCGACGGGCAGCAGCTGGGCTTTGTGGTTGGCGGTGTTTGCGGTGATGATGTCCCTCATCGGTTCCTTCTATTACCTGAGGGTGGTCAAAGTGATGTACTTTGACCCGCCCTTGACGGCCACCACCGTATCCGCCCCCTTGGATGTGCGCGTGGTATTGACCATCAATGGGGCCTTGGTCTTGTTGCTGGGCTTGATGCCCGGTGGGTTGATGACGCTGTGCGCACAAGCCATCGTGCGCACCCTGGGCAGTTGAGGTCGCGCTGGGCCCTTGTTGGGTACCACGGGGCTTGAACATGGCTGATGAACACCTGATCGAACACCGCATCGACAGCCAAGAGCTGTTCCAGGGGCATTTTTTGCATGCGTTCAGAGATACCGTTCGCCTGCCGACGGGAGGCACGGCCACACGCGAATATGTGACCCACCCCGGCGCGGTGATGATCATTCCCTTGCTGGACGATGATCAGCTTTTGATGGAGCGCCAATACCGCTATCCGATGCAGCAAGTGATGCTGGAGTTTCCGGCCGGCAAGCTGGATGCAGGCGAATTGCCCCTGAATTGCGCCCGCCGCGAGTTGCGCGAAGAAACGGGGTACAGCGCCACCCATTGGGCGCATGCGGGCGTGATGCACCCGGTGATCAGTTATTCCACCGAGTTCATTGACATTTGGTTTGCCCGTGGGCTGAGCCCCGGCCCTAGGAAGCTCGACGAGGGTGAGCACCTCGATATCTTGACCATGGGCGTGGCTGAGTTTTTTGCCGCCTGTCAGCAAGGTTTGATCACCGATGCCAAAACCCTGACGGGTGCTCTGTGGCTGCAAAACCACCTCAACGGCCAATGGCCCTTGGCTTGGCAAGCGGCCCAAACCAATGGGCTGTGACCTGACGCTTCTTGCCGGATAATTGGGGCCATGAAAGTCCTCGATCTCCAGTGCCAGCACGGCCATGCCTTTGAAGGTTGGTTTGGCTCTGAAAGCGATTTTCAAACCCAACTCTCATCGGATTTGGTGGCCTGCCCCTTGTGCGGCGACCACCAAGTGGCCAAGTTGCTCAGCGCCCCTCGCCTGAACCTGAGCACCTCGTTTCGCGAACCTGCAGCGGTGTCTGAGAGCACCGCTGTGGCGCCTGTGGAACCTGCACACGATCAGCATTCCGGCACCATGGCCCAGTTGAATCAAAACTGGATGAAGGTGGTGCAGCACGTGCTGCAAAACACCGAGGACGTGGGGTCTGGTTTTGCCGAAGAGGCGCGCAAAATTCACTATGGTGAAAAACCCGAGCGCAATATTCGGGGCCAAGTCACGGCCACAGAGTCACAGGCCTTGCACGAAGAAGGCATCGCTGTGGTCAGCTTGCCCATGCCGGCCGCACTCAAAGGCTCGGTTCACTGACCGAGCTGCCAAGCCTGGGGCTGAGCGGGTGACAAAACCTGGGCCAGTACCTGGTCGATCGCATCGGGTGCGTCACACGCCACGGTGGTTCTTTCGGGCATTCCCCTGAGCCAAGTCAGTTGCCGTTTGGCCAATTGCCGCGTGGCGGCCAAAGCCGTGCTGCGCCATTGGGCCAAACCTTGTCGCAAAT
>Ga0194077_1036_pt1 | contig 23851 bp, 23 predicted proteins | sample LauGreSuBDMM15SN_2_FD_133647 | JGI IMG/M metagenome (GOLD analysis project Ga0194077, IMG submission 133647) | reverse complement strand
TTGAGGACAACTTTTCGTGCGTAGTCGCGCTCAGAGAAAATGCCCACCAGCTTTTGCTCTTTCAAAACCAGCAACGCCCCAATGTTGTGAAGCGCCATAACTTCTAGGGCTTGCCTGATGGTGTCATCCGGACTGACGGAGTAAATGGCTCGCTGACTGTGGTCTAAGAATTGGCTGATGGTTTTCATAGCGGAATCCTTGGCCAGTAATTGACCTCAATTCAATGTATATAGATTTTCAATCTAAGCAACATGGGAATTCCCTTGGTTTGTTATCGACATTGCAATAGATCAGCTTGGTTGGCTGTTCATGAAAAGTCCATGCGCATTGATTTGGCCAACTGAAAACGCCATACACATTGCGTGCAGCGTGTGACAGGGCCCGCCTTCTCGGGAAGGTGCATCAATCAGTAGAAAGAGACGCCGATAGAGCCTAGCGGCCCGAAGTCGGCATGGATCACGTCGCCTGCGGCGACATTGACCGGGCGGGTGAACGATCCTGCCAGCAAGATGTGCCCGGCCTCCAGCATGATGTCGTGCCGTGCCAGCCGGTTGGCCAGCCAGACAATGCCCATTGCAGGGTGGCCCATGATGGCTGCGGAGACACCCGACTCTTCGATGACGCCGTTCTTCGAAAGCGTTGCTGCGCACCATCGCAGGTCGACGTCCATCGGGCGCACCGGACGCCCGCCGGTCACCATGCCTGCCGCAGCGGCGTTGTCTGCGATGGTGTCGACAATGGCGCGTGGCACTTCGGTCCTGTAGTCGATGATCTCCAGAGCCGGCGTCACGTAAGCGGTGGCGTCGAGCACGTCGTAGATGGTGACGTTCTTGCCGCCGATACGCTTTCCGAGCACGAAGGCGAGTTCGACTTCCAGTCGTGGCGCCGAGAAAAGCGACACGGGGATTCGGGCGCCGTCGGCATATGTCATGTCATCTAGCAAGACACCATAGTCCGGTTCAGTCATCTTGGATGCCTGCTGCATGGCGCGCGAGGTCAGGCCGATCTTGTGGCCAATCACCCGCGCGCCGGCCTGCACGCGCTTGTCCGCCCACAACTGCTGCACCACATACGAGTCCTCGATCTCCATCTTCGGCCAGGTCTTGCTCACCTGCGCGATGGGTTTGGAGGTACGGCCCGCTTCGAACAGGGCGTCCGCGGCTTGCTGCCGCTCTTGTTGGCTGATCATCTGAGTATTCCTTCGGTTGATCTTTCGAGTACGACGAGCGGCGGCCGGGCGGCCTGAGATTTTCCTGTGATCGGCGGGGGCGGTAAAGCCGCTTCGCCATGGCTGATCACGAAGCGGTGCTCCAGCGAGTACCAGCGCCCGACGACGTCCGCTGACGGCGCGGGCCCGTTCTCGTGCAGAACGTAGTCGCCAATGAGCGCCCGCGTGACGCCGAACTGAACGTCGGTCTCCAAGTGCGGATCGTCGCTCGAGTAAAGCTGGGAGAACTGCGTCTTGTAACCCGGCATGTGAATCAGGAAGTGGATATGCGCGGGGCGCATGTTGTGCCGGCCCTGTGCGCGAATCAGCGCGCCAACTGGACCAGTGACCGGAATCGGATAGCCAGAGGGCTTGACGGTGCGAAACTCGATACATCCTTGCGCGTCGGTTGCGAACTTGCCGCGCAGGTTCATGTCTGCTTGTTCCGGATCCTGGTTTTCGTAGTAGCCCTCGCCTGAGGCCTGCCAGATGTCGACCTCGGCACCAGCGACGGGTTTACCGGACTCATCCTGCACCCAGGCCTTCACGAAGACCGGGTCGCCCGGGGTCTGCGAGCGCACGATAGAGCCACCGTTGGCGGTCATCGGCGAGCCCTGCCGCCAGAACGGACCCATCAGGTTGGCCGTTGTTTCTATGGTGCCACCCCGACTGTTGTTCAACTGGCAGACAAGGGCGGAAACGCCGAGTGATCCAGCAGCCAGCACCACCTCGTTGTGAGACGGCGTAGTCAGCTGTCCGCACTGCGCGATGACTGCGCAGATTTTCCGGAATTCGGGCTCGGTGAGTTCCGTCTCCCGCACAAAATCGTGCAGGTGCTGCACGGCCGCTGCGAGGATGCGTCGCAGGCGCGGATCAGGTGTGCGTGCGACCTCGGAGAGAACGGCCTGCGTGAGCTCGGCCTGGTTTTGAATGATCATGGCTATTTGATGTGTAGGCCGCCGTCGACCACGAGGGTAGTGCCAGTGATGAACGACGCTTCCTCGGACGCCATCCACAGGATTGGCCGGGCAATCTCGATCGGGTCGGCCCAGCGACCGAGCAATGAGGTGTCTTGCCGCTGGCCCTTCAACTCCTCGACGCTCTTGCCTGCGGCTTTTGTTCGGTTGACGTGAAAATCGGTGAGAGTAGAGCCTGGACATACCACGTTGACCCTGATGCCGTTGGCCGCTTCCTCGAACGCCAGTGTGCGAGTCATGGCGATAATGGCCGCCTTGGTGGCGTCATACAGGGCCATGCCCTTGCGTCCCTTTAGCGCATAGCACGATGAGACATTCACAATTGCGCCCTTGCCTGATGCGCGCAGGGCGGGCAGGGCGGCGCGGCAGAAGTTCGCGTTGCCGATCATGTTCACGTTCAGGACTGCCTGCCACTCTTCTGGCGTAGCGTCAGCGAATGCGGAATAGTTTCGCATGGATGCGTTGTTGACCAGGATATCGATCTGGCCGAAAGCGGCTAGGCATTGAGAGGCAGCAGCCGTGGCGGCAGCCTTGTCCGCCACGTTGGCTGTCATGACCTTCAGCTTCGCGCTGGGCGTGCCTTCGCCGATGAGGGCCGCAGTGCGCTCCAGCGCAGCGCCATCCATATCGACGATAAAGACTTGGGCACCTTCGGCGCAAAACAAGGCAGCGGTTGCTGCTCCGATCCCGCCCCCGCCGCCCGTGAGCAGGGCGACCTTGCCCTCTAGACGGCCGCTCACAGAGAATACACCGGCTGGTCTTCGCCGGATACGAGATGCGCCTTCGCCCACTCCTGTGGCTTCTGTTCGCGGGGAAGTAGCACGCCGGCGGAGCGGACCCTTTGCGCGCTCGACGCTGTTGCCGGCGGTTCCTGGCCTTGTTCGAGGCCGACCGTCGCTTCAAAAAGCATGCGGCGTGCCATCAAGATGGCGCGGTCGGAAGGCAGCAATTTCTCGACCTCGTAGTTCTGGATAGGCCCCATGCTTTCCTGCAGAGAGGCATCCTGCGCGGCAAACCCAAACACGCCACTGAATGACCGGCGTTCTTTCTGCGCCTGGCGGTCGATCAGGTAGTCGTTGTCCTTGTTGGCCTTCGGGCGCCAGCTGCCACCAGGCACGTTGGTGCCGGGCTCGTATTCGCAGTGAACGCCCTTGCCCTCTTCGAGGTGGTGGCGCTCTTCCTCGGACAAAGGTTTGTCAGGGCGAAAGTTGATGCTCCAGGCCCAGCAGTTGTGGTCGTCGATCGGCACCCACACATGGCCGCCAAGCGCATGGTCTCCAAACGGCGGAATCAGGTTGTACCAAGGGAAGATCCACTGGGTGACACGCCAGTAGTACGAATCTGGTTCACCCATGCGCCGGCCAAACAACGTGAGCCCGCCGTCGTGTTTCTCGATCTCGAAGGTCACGTTGCCGTCCTTCTTGATGTAGTCGTTGGCTTTCGTGCCCTGGTGAAAGGGATCGTTGTCGACCTCGTACTTGTGCACGAAGGACACGTGGCTGGTGTCGATGCCGCCCTCCATTGCCTGCAGGTAGTTGCTCTCCTGGGTCCGCTTGGAAACAAACACATGGCTGTCAGGCAGGTTCGCCCACTCGACGCCAGGTGGTTGGGGCTGCTTGTCCTTTGGGCCCATGTAAGCCCACACAATTCCGGCGCGTTCGATGCAGGGGTAACCGGTGATCGACATCCTTTCGCACACCTGTGGCGCCTGCGGCACGTCGACGCAATTGCCATGGATGTCGAACTTCAGTCCGTGGTAGCTACAGCGGATGCCGTTGCCTTCATTGCGTCCGAAGTAAAGCGACACTCCGCGGTGCGAGCAAAACTCGCTGATGAGTCCTGGGCGGCCCTCGCTGTCGCGAAAGGCGAGAAGCTTTTCGCTGAGAATCTGCACGCGGACCTGGGGTCCGTCGGCTTCTGCAATTTCGCTCGAAAGCAGGATCGGAATCCAGTAGCGGCGCAGCAAGTTGCCAGTGGCGGTGCCCGGGCCCGAGCGCACCAGCGTCTTCATCATGTCTTTCATGGGCTGTCCATTTTACGGTTAACGTGTCCATTATATGAACAGTCAGACCAGGGGGTCAAATCACCTGCAGCCTCCAAGGCTGGTTGTCAGCCGATCAGCCATCCCCCGCAAAAACTGCCCAAACTCGTTGACCCGTGTCTCGGTCAGCCGGATGTCAGGCCCGAACACCCCCAGCGAACCAGCCACGGTTCCAGTACTGTCGAAAAAAGGCGCGGCAACAGCGTAGGCCCCCTGGATGAGTTCGTTGTGGCCCATTGCATATCCGCGCTCGAGAGTAAGGGCAAGTTGGTCCCGAAGCCACGCAAGGTCGGAGTTCGTGCCTGCCGCAAAGGCTTCCAGTTGGCCGGCCTGTAGAGGTGTGTAAGCAAGGATGGCACGTCCGCTGGCGCCTCGCACGAGCTTTTCCGTATAGCCAACGCCCCGTCTGAAGCTGATGGGTTGCGGACTCGGCATTTCGGCCACGCACAGGCGCATATCCCCACGGGCGACAAACAATGCGACGGTTTCAGTCGTGAAAGTCCATGCCTCCGTCATCACAGGCCTCGCAAGGGAACTGATGTCAAGGGTCGCGCTCCAGACGTGCGCGAGTTTTGCGACCGAAGGCCCGAGGCGGAACCGTTGCGGCTCGCCGGATGAGGTTACGAAGCCCTTCTTTTCCAGCGTATTAAGCAGGCGGTACAAGGTCGGTCGGCTCAGTCCCACTATCTTCACGAGATCCGCTACGAGGAGGTCATGGTGCGCAGGGCCGAACGCGGCGAGCACATCCAACGCCCGTTCCACAGCGCGCACGCCTTCGCTAGCAACCGGAGTGGGCTTTTCGTCGGATTCTGTATCCATTGTTTAAAGACTTAAGGTGTGTTGGCTTTACCAAGCTAATTTTGTTAGCTTTACCAAGCCAATTCTAATTGACAAATTAGAGACGCATGTCCATGATGCGAACAGTCTGTGCCGACAATTGGTGCCGAAAACAAAGGAGACATTATGCACAAGCGGACATTTTTCGCCCGCATCTTAGCCGCAGTTGGTGGCTCTGTTATCGCGGTCACTGCTTCCACCGCCTCGGCCCAAGAGTGGCCAACCAAGCCCATTCGAATTATTGTGAGTTTCGCCCCGGGCGGGCTGACTGACACGATCGCCCGCGCCCTCCAGGCCAGGCTGCAGGAGGGTTTCGGCCAGCCGATCGTCATAGAAAACCGGCCAGGCGCGGGCGGAACCCTTGCGGAAGGAATTCTGGCCAAGGCTCCCGCCGACGGCTATACCATTCTGCTAAGCGCAGACAGCGTTCCGGCGAACCCTCACCTCATGCCGAACTTGTCATATGACACGTTCAAGGACCTAGTGCCGGTTAGTCTGCTCGCGCGCATTCCACTCGTCATGCTGGTGAACCCTACGGTGCCAGCAGCGACTGTGAGGGAGTTCGTTTCCTATGCAAAAACCGGTGGAGTGAAGGCCAGTTATGGAAGTCCAGGAACCGGGACAAGCAACCACCTCTACTTCGAAGTCTTCAAGGACCTCACCAGCATCGATCTGCCGCACGTCGCCTATAAGGGAGGCGGCCCGGCAATGACCGACCTGATGGGGGGACATATCCAGGCGCTGCTGATCTCCAGCACCTTGGCACTGCCGCAGGTGATCGGGGGCAAGGTCAAGGCGCTGGCAGTCACCAGTGATAAGCGCCTTGCGCAGTTGCCTAACGTACCAACCTTCGCCGAGGCGGGCTTTTCCGACTTCAAGCCGCAGCAATGGACCGGACTGTTCGTCCCTGCCGGCACGCCGCCAGCGATTGTTGCTCGCATCCATGGCGAGTTCGCCAAGGCCCTGAAAGCGCCGGATGTTGTCACTCGCTTAAGCGACTTGAATGCAGAACCCGTTATGAGTTCGCAGGCTGAATTTGCCAACCATCTGCGCAGTGAGAACCAGACCTTGGGGCGGCTCATAAAGGCCAGGGGTATTAAGGCCCAGTAGTCCGCTTTAAGGCCACTCATAGCTGACGGGATTGTTCATTGGGCACGTATTGGTTAAACTGAAATCGGCACCCCTGATTAAGTGGCCATCGGCATTAACAAAAAAAAGCAAACAAAATGAAAAATTTTAAGCCCCCTTATTTTTTCGCCTTAGTACTGATGAGCGTAGGCCTTTTTTCACCATTCGGTGCTTGGGCCCAAGAATGGTCTCCGACCAAAACTGTTCGCATTATTGTGCCCATAACGGGAAGTACCAATGATGTTCTTGCCCGGCTTATTGCCCCCAAACTGCAAGAAGTCTTAGGACAACCAGTGGTCGTTGAAAATAGACCTGGTGCAGGCGGCAATATTGGAGCAGACATGGTTGCTAAAGCAGCGCCTGATGGACATACGTTGCTGATTGGTTATAACGGCCCATTGGCAATCAACGTCAGTCTTTTTGACAAGATGCCTTACGACGCAGTCAAAGATCTCGCGCCAATTACCCTGATGGTCAAGGCACCTCAATACCTTGTTGTGAATCCCGCATCAGGATTCAACAGCGTTAAGGATTTCGTAGAAAAAGCAAAAGCAAATCCTAGTAAATATTCTTATGGCTCAGTTGCCTTAGGCAGCGCCTCACATCTGACAATGGAGATGTTTAAGTCTGCAGCCGGTTTTCACATGACACACATCCCTTATCGCGGTGCAGGACCTGCAGTGACAGATTTAATCGGCGGAAATATTCAGGCCGCATTTTTTGTCCCTGGAAATGTTCAGCAATTTGCAAAAGAAGGCCGATTGAAACTTCTGGCAACATCTGGTCAAAAGCGTTTTGCAAGCACGCCTGACATCCCAACTTTGAGTGAATCAGGATATGCTGATTTTGAGGCTACCTCATGGATTGGTTTTCTGACGACAGGTGGTACCCCTCTGCCAATTATCGAGCGTTACAACCGTGAAATTGTGAAAATTGTTAGGTCGCCCGAAATCACAAAACGGTTATTGGAAATGGAATTTGAAATAGTTGCCACTACGCCCAATCAGTTTCGCGACTGGATAGCATCTGAGATTAAGAGGTGGGGAAAAGTGATTAAAGACACAGGCACAAAGGCCGAGTGATTGTGAAATTGCCTGGAACCGTCCGCGCACACTTACACTGTGTTTAGCTCAAACGATGAGCCTGCGTTCGACAACCAAGATTCTTTGAATGCCTACGCCAGTTACCTAGAGCACTTGCGTGTGAGGCAAGAGGTGTCAGTATTGCAATCTTCCCGCTTCTAAGTGGTTGACACCCCCCCAATTAATTTTTGACGGAGACAAAAGCATGACCCCTAACTTCAGTGACGAATTACGAGTGCGTCAAATCGTCGAGCGTTGGGCAGTTTGGCGTGACGCTGGTGACTGGGCTCGTTTTGAAACGGTTTGGCACCCTGAAGGCGTGATGATGGCCACTTGGTTTCAGGGGCCCTTCAAAGAGTTCATTCGCGTGACACAAGTGGGTTGGGCCAAAGGGGTCAGCATTCTGCATTTTTTGGGTGGATCTGCCGTTGAGGTGGTGGGTGACCGAGCCATAGCGCAGACCAAAATGACCATCTCTCAGAGGGGCATGGTGGAGGGCGAAAACGGCCCTGTCATGTGCGATGTGGTGTGCACAGGTCGTTTTTACGATTTTGTAATTCGTCACGATGGTGAATGGAAGTTGCTGCACCGTCAGCCCATTTACGAAAAAGACCGCATCGACCCTGTTGACTCTACCGCGGTGCTTAAGCTGGACACCGCCGCACTGGCCACTTTCCCTGAGGGGTACCGCCATTTGGCCTATATCCAAACGCGAATTGGCTACACGGTCAAGATGGACATGCCCATGCTCAAAGGGCCAGTGGTCGAAGAACTTTATCAACGTGGCGCACGCTGGTTGGCTGGCGGTGCGCTAGAGCGCTGAGCCCATTGAGCTCTATTTTTCTCAAGGAGACACAGATGAATATCAAACAAATACATGAGATCGATTCGGAACGGCGTAGCATGCTGCGGGCACTTCCGGCTGTCGGCTTATTGGGTTTAACACCGAGTGTGTGGGCGCAAGGGGCATACCCCAACCGTCCCTTGAGGGTCATCGTTCCCCAGCCACCAGGCGGTGGTTTTGATTTTGTCGCGCGTGCGCTGGCCGAGCGGCTAGCAAAATCGCTGAATCAGAGCCTGGTGGTGGAAAACAGGTCGGGTTCGGGCACCTTGGTCGGCACCGACGCAGCGGCCAAAGCCGATCCGGATGGTTATACGATCTTGGTGGGCTCGGTCTCCAACATTGCGCTCAACATGGGGCTGTACGACAAGCTCTCTTATGACAGCTTGCGTGACTTTGAGCCCGTTGGCCTGGCCGTGAGTTACAGCTACACGCTGATGGCGCGCAAGGACCTCCCCATCAACTCGCTGAAAGATCTTGTGGCCTTCGCCAAAGCCAATCCTGGTAAGTTGTCCTACGCCTCTGCAGGCATTGGATCGGGGCAGCATGTGCTCCCGGCAGCTTTGTGGCATTTGGCCGGTACTGACTTGGTTCACGTTCCTTACCGAGGTGCGCAAGCCGCCTACCTCGATTTATTAGGCGGCCGCGTTGATCTGTTCTTTGATCTATCGTCCACAGCGCGTGTCCATGTGAATGCTGGCAGTGTGAAGGCCTTAGCGGTTTCAGGCGCTGATCGAAACCCCATGCACCCAGATGTGCCAACCATCTTGGAAAGTGGTGTAGCACCCTTGGACTTGGAATCGTGGTTTGGTTATTTCGTACCCAAAAAGACGCCCATGGACATTCAAGACCGTTTGCGCAGCGAAATGGCCAAGGTGATTGCGCAGCCCGATTTGCAAGAAACGTTCCGTAAAGCTGGAGGTAAGCCGCTGAACCTCAACGCCGAGCAAACCCGGACCTTGGTCCGTCGGGATGTTGAGCGGTGGTCTAAATTGGTCCGTGACATAGGAATCAAAGCTGAATAATTCTTTCACTTTTTTCTAGTGCGCGCGCAGTTTCTCGCGCATGGCCTTGAGCGTTCCGCCTGATTTCACCGAGCCCGGCAAGGGATGGCCAACGACGTCTTCAGCCACACACGCAGCAACGAGCAAGGCGTCCAGGTCGATGCCGGTCTCGATACCCATTTCGTCGCACATGAAAACGAGGTCTTCGGTGCAGAGGTTGCCTGCGGCGCCCTTGTGCGCGGCAAACGGGCAGCCACCCAGGCCGGCTACTGCCGCATCGTAAGTATCGACACCCATGGTGAGGCCGGCATAGGCGTTGGCCACGCCCATGCCGCGGGTGTCATGCAGATGCAATGACAGTTTGAGGTCTGGATACTTGGCGCGCACGGCACCCACCACGCGCTGGATGGTCAAGGGCGTGGCCCAGGCCATGGTGTCGGCCAGTGAAATATATTCCAGCTCTTCGCCGGCTTCGGCTGCCATGTCTAGCAGTTGGCCCACCATGTCGGCCACCATCGCCGGCGCGATATCGCCGGCAAAATTGCAGCCGAAGGCGGCCATCAGGTAACCACGCCGCACCGCAATGCCGTTGGTCTGGTACATCTTCATGATCGAGCGCTGCGCTTCGAGATTCTCTGCCATGGTGCGCTTCTGGTTGCGCAGCAAAAACGGCTCAGAGCAGGTGAGGCCGATCGAGCCAAACAGGTAGAGCTTATCGTCATGCCCAAGTGCGCGCTGCAGGCCGCGCTCATTGAGCCACAACGCTGTGTATGCCACATCCGGGTTGGGCGTGAAGTTGCCGACGACTTCGTCAGCATCGGCCATGCCGGGCACGTTTTGCGGTGGCACAAAGGAGACGATTTGAATCTGCTTCAAGCCGGTGTTCGAGAGGGCGTTGATCAGTTCGATCTTGCGCGCGGTGGGGATCGGTCCTTTTTCGAACTGAAAGCCTTCGCGGGGACCTTCTTCATTGATGCGAATCGATTTCGGCAAATCAGTCATGCGCGCTCCCTGTTGTCCTGCTATATTAATAAAACTGTTTCATAAAATTGCATCGTACACGATGTGTGCGCCCAAGTTGTTTTTCCCAGCATTCGCCCATCTAGAAAAAACGCGCATCACCCAAGCGCACAATTAGGAGACATCCATGCACCACCAGAACCAGCATCGATCCATCTGGAAACACCTGGCCAGTCAAACCCTGCTGCTCTGCAGCCTACTGCCGGCCACCGCTGCGATGGCGCAAGCCACCGACTATCCGAACAAACCGATCCGCTTCATTGTGGCTTTTCCGGCTGGCAGTGCCACGGATCAGGCTGCACGCCTGGTCGCGCACCAAATGACCAAGGCTACGGGCCAGAGCATCGTCATCGACAATCGTGGCGGCGCCAACGGCTTCATCGCTTCTGAAGCAGTGGCCAAGGCACCAGCGGATGGCTACACAGTGCTTTTAACCACCGGCACCACGCATGCGGCCAACCCGGCCCTGTTCAAGAAGCTACCGTACGATCCGGTCAAGGATTTCGCACCCGTCACGCCAATTTCAAACAACGCCTTTGTGCTGGTGGTGGCACCCAACTTTCCGGCCAACAGCGTGGCGGATCTGGCCAAACTGGCCAAAGCCAGCCCTGGTAAGTACAGCTTTGCCAGCGGAAATGCGCCTTCTCGCATCGGTGGCGAGATGTTCAAAATGATGGCCGGCGTCGACCTCTTGCATGTCCCTTACAAGGGTGCGCCGCAGGCCTTGACAGACATCCTCGGCGGACAGGTATCCATGATGTGGGCCGACCTGCGTACAGGTATGCCGATGGTGCAGAGCGGCAAAATGAAGGCGCTGGCTGTCACAGGACAGAAGCGGCTGGCGCTGGCGCCAAACATTCCGACCATGATCGAGCAAGGCTATCCCGACTACTTGCTGGCCAACTGGGCGGGTGTGTACCTGCCAGCCAAGACGCCGGCCGACATTGTCAACAAACTCAATGCGCTGGTCCACGCTGCGGCGAAGGCCGACCAGACGGGGCACGAATCGACCGGAGGCGAAGTACAACTCCTATCCCCTGCCGACTTTGCCAGACTGCAGGCCAACGACACCGCCATGTGGGCGCGCGTGACCAAATCAGCTGGCATGGAACCAGAGTAAGCAGGCATGACCTCATCAGGCAACGCACTCCAAACTGCGACAAGCAATAAGCCGAGCGGCGCGCGCGGCATGCTGGCCGGCATCAAGGTGATCGACCTCACCTCGGTGGTGATCGGCCCGCTCTGCACGCAGATTCTTGCGGACCATGGCGCTGAAGTGATCAAGGTCGAAAGCCCGGAAGGGGATGTGGGCAGGCACCTGGGCGGGCGCGGACGCACTCCCGGCATGGCGCCCAAATTTTTGCACCTCAACCGCAACAAGCGCTCGATCTGTCTCGACCTCAAACACCCAATGGGCCACGACGCCCTGCTGCGCCTAATTAAGGATGCAGACGTGATGACCTGGAACGTGCGCCCCGATTCGATGGCGCGGATGAAACTCTCGTACGACGAAGTGCGTGCCGTCAAGCCAGACATCATTTATTGCGGTATGTTCGGCTTTGGGCAAAACGGTCGCTACGCCAAGAAGCCGGCTTACGATCCGGTGGTGCAGGGCTCGGCCGGCGTGGCGGGCTTGGTTGCGCGGGCACAAGGCGAACCGCGCTTCCTGCCTTATGTGCTGGCCGATCGTACAGGTGGCCTGATTGCCGTGCAGATGATTGCAATGGCTTTGTTCAACCGCGAGCGCACCGGCGAGGGGCAGGCGATTGAAGTACCGATGTTTGAAAACATGGCCACCCAAGTGATGACCGAGCACCTCTACAACCGCACCTACGTGGCGGCACCAGGAGAGCCCGAAGGCGAAACCGGCGACCCGCGACTAGTGAGCCCGCATTACACGCCGCAGAAAACTTCTGACGGTTATTTTTCGCTATCGGCCAATACCAATTCGCAGGTGTTTCCGCTGTTCGATGCCATCGGTCAGCCAGAACTGAAAACTGACCCGCGCTTCAGCACTGTGGCGGCACGCTTTGCCAACACTGCCGAATACTTCTCCATGCGCTCCGAAGGGATGAAGCAACACTCCACCGCTTGGTGGCTGGAATATTGCGACAGACATGACATTCCGGCGGCACCGTATCACACACTCGAATCGCTGATCGACGATCCGCACATGGCTGACGTAGGCTTCTTCATCAAACGTGAGCATCCGACCGAAGGCACGATCATCGACCTCAAACCGGCCAATACGCTTTCGGGCGGCAACCGTAGAGACTGGCTGCCCGCCCCACATTTGGGCGAGCAAACCGCAGCCATCCTGAGCGAAGCAGGTTACTCTGCGGCCGAAATTGCCGACATGGTTGCCGCTGGCGCGGCGCGATTGCCTGCAGCGCGATGACCACACAAAGACCACGCGATGACCACGCGATGACCACGCGTTGATTACCGGCAGCCGATTCATCCAACCAACCCCACAAGGAATCGCCCATGTTTGAACCCCCAGTGAGTGACGTGTTGCTTGCCGAACGACGCGGCGAGCATGTGCTGCTCGTCACCCTCAACCGTCCCGAAGTGCTCAACGCAATGAACATGGAGATGAGCATCGCCATGCACGAACTGCTGACGCGCCTGCACTACGATGCCGACTGGGTGCGCTGCGTAGTCCTTACCGGTGCGGGGCGTGCTTTCTCGGCCGGTGGTGACCTCAAGGTGCGCAACACCCAGAGCGTGCGTGACTGGACCATCCAGCATGAAATCTCTGAGCGCAGCGTGGAGTTGCGCATGGAGTCGCCGGTGCCGTGGATTGCCGCCGTCAACGGCATTTGCTATGCCGGCGGACTTGAGGCTGCACTTACCTGCGATTTCATCTACGCCGATGAAGTTGCCCGATTCGCGCAGACGGAATGCAAGATCGGTATCATGCCCGGCAACATGGGCACCCAGAACCTGCCGCGCGCTGTGGGCGAGCGCCGGGCCAAGGAATTGATTCTTTCCGCCCAACCGTTCACTGCCGCCGAAGCGCATGCATGGGGCATGGTTAACAAAGTGTGCGCGCCTGGCACAGTTGTCGCTGAAGCCTTGACCACGGCAGAGATGATTGCCGACTGCGCGCCGCTGTCCGTGCGGCAGGCCAAGAAAGCAATCCACATCGGCTTGCAAACTGATTTGCATTCGGCCTTTCGTTATGAACTCGAAGCCTACTACCCGTTGCTCAATACCGAAGACCGCAAGGAAGGCATTGCCGCCTTCAACGAAAAGCGCAAGGCTCACTTTCAAGGACGCTGACCATTAGGGGGCTCTACAAGCTCAAGAGCCGTGGGCCGTTGCTGCAGATGCTGGCAGCCCAAACACGCGATCAAAGCACCATGTGAAGACAAATGTGTAGACAAAAAAGAAAATGTTCAAGCCAAGGTTGAGTGCGAATGAGTGAAGATAGCTAATCTCAAGCCACCATGCTGCAGCTGGCAGGAGTACCATTAAAAAGCCAGCTTTAAAGCCCACGGCGTGAAGAACGCGCCGTCCAAAGCCGCGACCACGCGTTATTCTTTTTGCCTCCCAGCGCTCAAAAAGGGCGTTGTAAGCAAAGTTCCAACTCACCGCAAACAGTGATCCGAAAACAGCCAGGGCACCTGCACGCTCGAGGCTGCTGTCACTGAAGCTAAAAAAGCCAAGCGTACCGAACAAGAAAGCGAAGGCCTCGTAGCTTGTAACGTAAGCGATCTTACGTTTCGTGCCTTGAAGGGTCATATTGAACTGGTGCAATAGAAGAAAAATTGACAAATAACGTTCACTAAATACCTAAGGGTTTTTTGATGTTGGTTGAACGGTCTACGATGGGAATAGGAATTTGATAAATTGTCTTGCCATCAAAAAGAGTTAACTGTGCAGATCCTGAATTGATGGGTATTGCCCATAGTTGTTTGTAAAAAGTGGCCAAACTCTCTACCGGTTTTCCATTCAATCCAAGCAGCCATAGGCCGGGAACAATACCTGCCAATTGAGCGGGGCTTTCAGGCGTGACTCGCACAATTTGAATACGCCCCTGTCTTTCCACTGCGTTGATACCCAGCCAAGCTCTTTGACTATTTGGACCCACACCGTTTTGTAGCAAGTTCTTAAAAATGGGCTCCAATAAATCAACTGGAACAAACATATTCCCAGCCAATCTTGACGAATGATCGGCCGGCATCACGTCTTGTACAAAGAGGCTTCCAATGCCAATTAACTCACCTTTTTGATTGAAAAGACCGGCGCCAGAGTGATTGGTGACAGGGGGACTTGTATAAATTGCGCTGTCGAGGTGATATTCCCAATAACCTGTGAATGAGCGAATATCAATAAGCTTTGTTGGCGTCGAAACAGCCAACTGGCCGGCAGACACAACCCAAAGCGAGCTTTCGATTTTTTCCTCATTGACTTTACCCAATTTAACGGGTTCAACACCTTGAAGAGGAACCAGCGATTTGATTAATCCAAATCCAGTAGCTTGGTCGTATGCAACAACTTGAGCTGGATAAGTTTTTTGTTGTGAAGTTTTAATCTCAATTTGTTCAGTTTCTAAAATGAGATAGCCTATTGTCAAGATTAAGCCGTCAGACCCAATCACAACGCCAGAGCCCTGGCGCTCTTTACCAAGGGTTCTGGCAGATGATGCCTCTTCAATGGCACGACTCGTAATTTGAACGGAAGCAGCCAAAGCATTCTGCAAATATTGATTGCCAAAAGAGGCAGAGGCTTGAGGTGTGGCGTTGTTGGTATTGGGAATAGGGGACGCGTAGGCTAAATTCAAGCAACTGGTGAGGGACAGAGTCAATAAAACACGGAATAATTGCATGCTCAACTCCTTTATTGATGCATTTGGTTTGGGCAAGAGGCTGTGCGCAGGATCGATGGCCTAATTAGGATGACGTATTCATAATAGGACTGCCTGTTTTAATCAGTTCTTCCAAGATAAAAAAAGCATCTTTGGAGGAAGCTGTGTAGGGGTCAAATTCTGGATGTGCCATTTGAATCATGGGATCATCCTTAGACAAATAGACAAGCGTCATCGACCATTGGCCAAACCGTCTTTGCGAAATTTCTTCCATTGAAAGCAGCTGAACATTTTGGTGGTTTCGATCTGCCGTGATTTTTGAATAAAGCAAATTGACTTTAGAACGCTCGCCCTCCAAGACTTGCATCCACAAGCCTGAGCCTTGACACAAAACACCCGTGATGTCTTGTTTCTTGTTGTTCGCATCGGATTTTTCCAAAATGAGCGTGGTCATGGTGGTGGTAATGGGCCCCACTGGCTGGCTGACATACAAGAGGCGTACAAGCATGAAGGTTCCCTTTTGGAAATAGCCAAGCAATCCATATGGGACAGCTTTCAGCCAATGAAATAGCTTATCTCATTAATCAGATTTTTATTCCCTTTCTAAATGGAGAATATTCTTGGAATGCTTTGTTTGTAGCTCTTTGCCCACCATCTCGGAGCTTTATTTGAAGAAATGATTGATTTAACCAAGAACTTAGGGAGGGCTCTAAGTTCATTGATGTTTCGTGAGTTTTATTCGGGTCTTCCAGTTAGCATTTAAAGAATGAGGATGCTAGAATTTTTTGCGAACAAAACTTTCAGCATTAGCTGGAAAACCTGATCAGTGTTCAACTAGGAGGAATCTGCCAATGAAATCGCAAACCACAACTTCAATCCGCATGCTGGCCGTCGCCTTGACTGCGGCGGTGCTTACAGCTCCCGCCACACTTTTGGCGCAGTCCGATTACCCAAACAAGCCCATTCGGTTAATCGTACCGTTCCCAGCCGGTGGTTCAACGGACATTGTCGGCCGTGTTGTAGCACAGAAGCTTTCCGAACGGCTGGGCCAGCAAGTCATCGTCGACAACCGAGGCGGTGCAGGCGGCACGATTGGCGCTGATGTTGCAGCCAAGGCAGCACCGGACGGCTATACCATCAGTATCGGCACCACCAGTACCCATGCGGTTGCGCCGGCGGCCTATTCAAAGCTTGGCTATAACCCCATCAAAGACTTCGCACCGGTGTCCTTGGTTGCCATCACACCTTACCTGCTTGTTGTCAATCCACAGGTCAAGGCCAACAACCTGAAGGAACTTGTTGAGCTTGCCAAAGCAAACCCTGGTAAGCTGAACTACGCCTCTGCTGGCAATGGCTCCACAACCCACTTGGCAATGGAGATGCTGAAAGACGTCGGGCAAGCCAACTTGCAGCATGTACCCTACAAAGGCAATGCTCAGGCTGACTTGGCCTTGCTCGCCAATGAGGTTCAAAGCGTGTTTGGCTCTATGCCAGCGCTTTTGCAGCACACCAAGGCTGGAAAACTGCGTCCGCTCGCGGTAGGTAGTACCCAGCGCTCTCCCGCGTTGCCCGATGTGCCTACCGTGGCTGAATCTGGCTATCCCGGATTTGAAGTCAGCCTGTGGCTCGGCGTATTTGCACCCGCTGGCACGCCCCGTCCCATCATTGATCGACTCCACAGGGAACTTATGGCAATTGTTCCTACCGCCGACTTCAAGCTAGCGATGGAACGCAACGGTGCCGACGCCATCAGCAACAATCCCGAGCAGTTTGCCAAGTTAATTGCTGATGAATCTTCGCGCTACATCAAAGTCGTCAAGACCATTGGCCTCAAACTCGACTAATTGGCAATCAGACGATCATGAATGTTCAGGCACAGGCTAACAGTGCAGTTCGAGCTATGACTGGCCCTGAGAAAATCATTGCAAAAGCCTGTGGCCTGCCTAGCGTAGCGCCAGGTGATTTTGTTTTCCCCATCCCTCACATGGTGATGGTGCATGACAATGTTTTGCCTAGTATCAAAAAAGCACTTGACAGCATCGGTATCGACCAACTTGTTAACCCTGAGAAAGTCGTTTTAGTCACAGACCATGAGGTTTTGTATGGAAGCCCGCGCGCTGCACTTTATGGCGCGACCAATCGACAAGCTGCAAAAGCTTGGAAGGTCGGTCATTTCTTTGACGTTGGGCGTGGTGGTCACGGGCATATTTTCCCGATGGAAATGGGCTTGGTCAGTCCTGGGCATTTTGTATTTGACAACGACCGTCACTGCACAAACGTTGGCGCGATCGGTGCCGTGGGTTTTCGCGTAGGACTTGAAATCTCACGAGTCCTTGCCACTGGTACCAACTGGATCATGGTGCCACACTCATTGCAACTTACATTGAAAGGCCGCTTGCCGCCCTATGTTCATGCGCGCGATTTAGGTACTCACATTGGCAGATTGATTAAGCTGGGCAAAATTCCTTTTGATTTAGATTACAAAATACTCGAGTTTGCAGGCGATCTTGATCAATTCTCGCTGGCTGCTAGGGTGGCTCTTTGCAGTACACCCACAGAGCTGGGTGCATACGGTGTTTTCTTCCCTCCTTCAAAAGCGGTTTTGGAGCACGCCAACAGCGTTGCAAAATCACCTTTCAAGTCTGAGTATTCCGATCCATCTGCTCACTATCAAATGCGGGCTGAAATAGATTTAGAAAATTTGGAGCCACTGGTATCCCTGCCTGGCGGCATTCAAAATGCGGTGCCCATTTCTGAGGTGGCAGGGCTTTCCATTGACCATGCATTTATCGGTTCATGTGGCTCTTCGATGTTTGAGGATATTGCAGCAGCTGCCGAAGTTTTGCGCTCCCGAAAAGTTGCCTCTGGTGTCCGGCTTTTTGTCGTCCCTGGTTCTGAAGAAACGATGAAAAGACTTGTTGCCACCGATTTAATGCAAGTTTTTATCGAAGCGGGCGCAGTTGTTTTGCCGCCAGGTTGTGGGCCCTGTAATGATGCTGTTGTGGGTCCTTTGCATTCAGGAGAAGTCTCTATCTCTACTGCAACCAATAACAACCACGGACGATTTGGTGCCAAAGATGCTAAGCTGTATCTTGGAAATCCTTTGACAGTTGCTGCCTCTGCTGTGGCGGGTTCAATCATTGACCCGCGCCATCTTTAATTATCAATGTTAGGAGTCATTCAGTGTTTAAACAATTTTTCATTGCGCTGTTTTGTTTGGTTAGCTTTGCAGTTCAAGCTCAATACCCCGATCGTCCCATCCGAATCATCGTGCCATTTCCGGCTGGCGATGGTTTAGACATACAAGCCCGAACCATTGGTCAAAAGCTTTCTGAACGCCTGGGCCAACCCGTCATCATTGACAACAAGCCTGGTGCGGGAACTTTGATTGGCGTTGAAGCTGCCGCCAAATCTCCCGGTGATGGCTATACCATTTTGTTGGTCACTACCACTTATGCAATCAACCCCAGCTTGCGCGATAAAGTGCCTTACGACCCCATCAAAGATTTTGTGCCACTCATTCAAACCACGGCTATTCCGCTGGTGGTGGTTTCTTCTAATGGCTTTGCACCTAAAAACTTTACCGAAGTGATGGCTTTGGCCAAGCAAAAACCTGGTGAAGTCACAATGGGTAATTCTGGCATGGGCACAGCCGCGCACATTGGCATGGAATTGTTGAACAGCACCGCAGGCATCAAGTTCACCCATGTGCCCTACAAAGGCATACCCCCGGCCATGACAGATCTCATCAGTGGGCGCCTGCAACTTTTGTGTACTTCTCCTGCACAAGTGATGAGCACCATTCGCGATGGAAAGATCAAAGCGGTTTTTGTGACAGGAGCTAAGCGCATGGCCCAACTGCCCAATGTGCCCACTATTCAAGAGTCTGGTGTCCCTGGTTTTGATGTCAACGCTTGGGTAGGTTTGATGATGCCAGCAGGCACACCCGACGCTATTGTGCAGCGTTTGAACAAGGAAATTGCAGCCATCATTACTAGCCCAGAAATCAAAACACGATTAAGCAACGATGGCTCTGAAGTTGTTGCCAGCACGCCAGAAGCATTTGCGGGTCATATTCGCCGTGAATTAGACAAATGGGGCACCGTCATTCGCAATGCCGGCATCAAGGCAGAATAATCTTGCAAGAGTTTGCTTGGTCAATGAGGGGGCGCTGTTGGCAATTCGGCCATGACATCCCCCACATGGGTGGCGTGGTTCCAATGCGCATTGTTTCTGAAATGCGAACAGACCCCAAAGACATCGTTGAGCATTTGTTCGAAGGTGTCATTCCTGACTTCCACAAACTTTGCCGTCCTGGCGACATTGTCGTGACCGGTCGTAACTTTGGCATGGGCGCCAAAATGCAAGGCTATATTGCGATGAAAGCTTTGGGTCTTGGGCTTGTCTGTGAGTCCATGTCTTTTTTGGCCTATCGTGAAGCCATTGGTATTGGATTGCCCGTTTTAACGGGATGCAAGGAAGTTTCAAGCGCCTGCAAGCAAGGTGACGAGTTGAGTGTTGATTTTCAAACTGGTGTGTTTTCTAACATCTCGCAGGATCGTCAATACCAATTTGAACCAGTTCCGTTGGCTTTGCAGGATGTCTTATCGTCTGGTGGCACCACGGGTTGGTTGCATCAATGGTGGGGCCAAAGGCAAGCCGATAAAGAAAATGCATAAGGAATAATTTATGACTTCAGTTGAAGATCGACTCAAGGTTTTGGGCTATTCATTGCCTCCAGCTTTTGTGTTCCCCAAAAAGAATCGACGTGGCTGTGTTCGTGTAGACAATATGTTGTATCTGTCAGGTCACGGCTTAGATCTGCCCTTGCTTGAAGGTGTGAGGCAAACGGGTCGCTTTGGTGAGAACATCACCGAAGCTGAAGGCTATGCAACTGCACGTGCAGTGATGCTGACCATGCTGGCCACTGTCAAGGCAGAAGTCGGCTCGTTAGACCGAGTTAAACAGATCGTTCGTATATTTGGCATGTGCAATGCAAGTCCACAATTTACGGCAATGCCGCAAGTGATTGATGGTGCATCCGATCTGCTCTTTGATCTATTTGGTCCTGAAGCTGGTTGCCACGCAAGATCTGCCGTTGGAATGTCTACTTTGCCCCGCGGTATCGCAGTTGAAATCAATGGCGAGATTGAACTTTTGCCAGAATAAAAAGTAAACGGTCAGCTCACTGATCAGTGGCCCCCTCTAGATCAAGCTTGTTTCAAGGTTCCAAAACAAGTCATGCTTGTTCGCGCAATTCGACTCGGCGAATTTTCCCAGAAATGGTCTTGGGCAGCGAGTCTCTGAATTCAATTTCTCGAGGGTATTTGTAAGGCGCAGTTTGCTCTTTGACAAAGTTTTGTATTTCAAGGGCCAAGGCCTCTGAGGGTACATAGCCTTTGGCCAAAATGATGAAGGCCTTGACAATTTCACCACGCAATTCGTCGCGTTTTCCCACCACCGCAGCTTCAGCCACGGCAGGGTGTTCAATGAGTGTTGATTCGACTTCGAAGGGGCTGATGCGATAGCTTGATGAAGAAATGATGTCGTCAGACCTTCCCACAAACCAGATGTAACCATCTTCATCTCGTTTGGCGGTATCGCCGGTGAAATACCAGCCGTGCCGAAATGATTCGGCGGTGGTTTGAGGGTCGCCATAGTAGCCGCGAAAAAGCCCCGGCGGGTAGGGGTCAGTGATTTTGACCGCAATGTGACCCACTTCATGATCGGGCAAAACACGGCCCTCATCGTCAATCACATCGACATGCAGACCAGGACAAGGTTTTCCCATGGAGCCTGGCCGAATTGGCATCCCTGGAAAATTAGCCACGATGTTGATGGTCTCTGTTTGGCCGTAGCCGTCGTAGATGTCGCAGCCTGTCGCTATTTTCCAGGCCCGCATGGCTTCAGGGTTGAGCGGTTCACCTGCGCCAAAACAGTGACGCAGCGAGCTGAAATCGGCGCCAGACAAATCAGCCTTGGCCATCACGCGGTAGATGGTGGGCGGGGCACAAAATGTGGTGACTTTGTGTTTTCGAATGATGTCGAGGTGTACGGGTAAATCGAAGCCTTCACCGTCGTACAAAATGATGGCTGCGCCTGCTGTCAGGGGAGGGTAGAGGAGACCCCAAGCGGCTTTTGCCCAGCCAGTATCGGTCAGTGTCCAGTGGACATCGCTTTCTTGCAGGTCTTGCCAGTAACGCCCCGTGATCGAATGGGCAAGGGCGTAGGCATGGTCTCGTTCGACCATCTTGGGCAGTGAGGTGGTGCCAGATGTGAAGTAGATCAACATGCTCTCATCAGAGCGAGTAGGTGTGAGATTTTGATGGTTGATGTGGGTGTCTTGTGCAGCGCACATGCTTTCAAAATGAAGCCAGCCAGTGCGATTTTCTCCAACCAAAATTTTGTGCTTCAGTGATGGGCAGCTTACTTCGATGGCCTCAAGAGCCTGAGCATGTGAAGGGCCAACCACGGCCACAGATGCTTCGGATCGGTTGATTCTGTACTCCAGGTCTTTGGCCTTGAGCTGGTTGGTGCCCGGCATGGCGATAGCGCCAATTTTGGTGCAACCCAGAAGCACAAAATACCATTCTGGGGTGCGAGGCAGAACCACCAAGACCGAGTCCCCTTTGCGCACACCCATGCTGAGCAGGGCATTTGCAAAGCGGTTGGATTCGCGCGCCAAGTCGCTGTAGTTGTAGTGCTTGACGTTTTCACCGTTGCGGTCAATGGCAATGAGGGCCAACTTGTCTTTTTCTTGAGCCCTGCGGTCGACCACGTCAAAGCCGAAGTTGAAAAACTCGGGAACCGTGTAGGAAAAACCGGCTCGAGCAGCCGCGTAGTCAAAATCAGGAAATGGGGTTTTCATGCGCTCAAATTTGGTGCGGAGACTGTTCGAGATTTTTTTCTCTCACATGCAAAATCAGCAAGGCCAAAACACCGCTGGCAATGAGCCACATGGAAACATGGATGGCTTTTTGAGAGATGGCATAGGTGATGCTGGAATAGGTGAGCCAGGCACAGACTGCGGAAAAAATTAAGGGAAGCACTGGATAAAGCGGTACCTTGAAGGGGCGCACAGCGTGAGCATCGGTTTGCCTTAGCCACAGCAAAGACAGCCCGACCAGAAACAAGAAGCCCCAGAAGACGGGTGCAGTGAACTCAACCATGGCAGAAAAGCCATCGGCCTCTTGGGTACCCAAAGCAATCAAGCCAATGCTAATGACGGCTTGCATTAGCAATGCTTGTTTGGGGCTACCAATGTCCACTTGCCATTGCCCCAGCTTGCGCAATGCTTTCCAGTCGCTGCCAACCGCAAAGTTGGTTCGAGCGCCCACAAACATGGTGGCGTTGATGCTGGTCAATGCAGCAATGGCCACAAACAAGCCCAGCGCTTTTTGCGCCCAAGGGCCGAAGGCCAGACCCAACAAGTCGCCTGCAGCGGTTTTGCTTTGGCTTAAGCCGCTCAAGCCAAGGCCCAATAGCAAGGCCGTATTGACCAGCAGATAGATGACCGTCAAGGTGACCATGCTGGCCAAAATAACCCAGACCATGGTGCGCGGCCCGCCCTTTAACTCAGCTGATATATAGGCGGACTCATTCCAGCCACCGAAGGTCAGTAAAACAAAAACCAGGCACAGGCCCCACTGCGCAGGGGCAGGCGCTTGGGCAAACCATTGGATGGCACCTGATGAGGGGGCGTCGACCCAAAAGCCTGCCACGACAACGGCCAACAAGCCGATAATTTCAGTGACCGTCAACCAGGTTTGCATTTGAGAAGAGGCATGAATGCCAGCAAGGTTGACTGCAGTTAAGAGAAGCACAATGACCAGCGCCCAGATTGCACTGGAGTACGCGCCAAGATTCACCAAAGTACTCATGTAATCACCAAACACAAAGGCCAACAAAGCGATGGAGCCAGTGTTGATGATGGTGGCGCGTGACCAACCATAAATGAAAGAAATGTTGCGCCCAAAAGCCCTGTGCAGGAAGTGATAGTCACCCCCTGCATTGGGGTAAGTTGTACAGAGTTCTGCATAACACAGCGCGCCTATGATGGAGATCAGAGCCCCTGCAAGCCACAACACCAGCGCCCAGCCTGCATCTCCGCTGATGCCGGCAACCAGTGAGGGGGTTTTGAAAATGCCAGCACCGATCACAATGCCCACAATGAGCGCCACGGCTGAAAGGGGGTGCAGCAGTCGGAGCATATTGGCAGGTGAGGCGCTATCGGTTTTCATCATGAGCATTCAACAGAGTGGGTTGATTCAAATTCGCTTTAAGGTCGGGTAATTTCGACGGACGTGTTCATGTAATCAGAAGCGACATTGCCAGTTAAGCGACGTCCATCTACGCGACCAGAAAAGGCATGCACTTTGCGGTCCGGTGTGATGAATTGAAACTTTACTTCATCTCCGCGCAATCTGGCCCCGAGCATCGAGAAGGTTTGGCCGCCACGCGTGAGCGTACCGCCGATGTTTTGAAATGATTGACTCATGTTCAAGCGAATGGGGCCGCCGTCCAAACCAGTCATCACCCAAGCGCCTTCAATTTGCGCAGGAACAACCCAAAAATATCCCTGTGCATGCCTGTAAGCCAGGGTTTCGTCGGGCTCCCACTCGCCCATGGTGAACGCATGTGAGACGATGCGAGTGCCAGGCTTCATCTTGAGCAAGGTGGGCCGAAGCTTCAGATTGAGATGTGGCATGAGGTAGAGGGTGACCACGGTTGCAGAACTGAAGTCTTCTTGAAAGATGTCCCCCGTGATGATTCTCACTTTGTCGGTCATGCCGGCTTCTGCTACTTTGCGCCGGGCAAATTGAGCCATGTCGGGGTTGAACTCAATGCCCACCGATTGCGCGCCATATTTGCGGGCAGCGGTGATGGCGATGATGCCATCGC
>Ga0194077_1032_pt1 | contig 27351 bp, 23 predicted proteins | sample LauGreSuBDMM15SN_2_FD_133647 | JGI IMG/M metagenome (GOLD analysis project Ga0194077, IMG submission 133647) | reverse complement strand
TCTTTGGCCAAAGCAATGGCCGTTAAATCCAATAGCCAAGAAGAAACCACACTGCCTCTGCGCCACAACTCTGCAATGTCGGCCAAGTTCAAGTCGTATCTTCGCTCGGCAGGAATGGTGCTCTGCCCAGCGCCTTTGAGGATGTCAAACCCTTCTGCAAACGCTTGCATCATGCCGTACTCAATGCCGTTGTGAATCATTTTCACGAAATGCCCAGACCCCGCTGGCCCCGTGTGCAAATAGCCCAGGTGAGCACTTGATTCAAAACCCTCGCGACCAGCAGACGGCGTGATCTGCCCTTGGCCGGGTGCCAGGTCGCGAAAAACGGGCGTCATGGTTTGAAAAGCGGCCAATTCGCCACCGATCATCAAACAATAGCCCCGCTCCAAGCCCCAAACCCCACCGCTGGTGCCGACATCCAAATAATGAATGCCCAAGGGCATCAATTCCTGCGCTCGGCGCACATCATCTTTATGGTTGGCATTTCCACCATCGATCAATATGTCCCCCGCTTGCAACAAGGCTTTCAAGGACTGAAATGTGTCCTCAGTGATCTGCCCCGCGGGCAACATCATCCAAATGGCCCTGGGTTGGGGCAACTGTTGCACCAAATCAATCAGACTTTGGGCACCCAAAGCGCCCAAAGTCACCAATGATTGGATGCTGGCCGCATCGGCGTCGTAAACCACGCAACTGTGGCCCTTGTTGAGCAATCGACGAACCAAATTGCCCCCCATCTTCCCCAAACCAATCATGCCAATCTGCATTTATGAACCCACTTTGATGAACTTGGCTGCACTTTAACTGCAATTGAACCGAAGGTTTGTGCCAACTGCGGGGGCAGATCTGTTCATGCGCTCAATCCCAACGACTTGCACCATATTCGGATAAAACAATCTCTAGGGAAACCGCTGATGAATGGGTGACTAATGTCTATTTAAACTGCGAATGTTGCAACTCTCGAGAATCAGCGCATGACCACCACATTCAATGTCAACGGCAAATCGGCCGTGACCGATGCCGCACCCAACACCCCTTTGCTGTGGGTACTGCGGGAAGACCTTCAACTCACCGGCACCAAATATGGTTGTGGTGTGGCCCAATGTGGAGCGTGTACCGTGCATGTGAACGATGTCCCCATCCGTTCCTGCAGCATGCCTGTGAACCAAGTCGCGGGTAAACAAGTGACAACGATTGAGGGCCTGTCCCCCACAGGCACCCACAAATTGCAAAAAGCCTGGGTGGCCGAACAAGTGCCCCAGTGCGGCTATTGCCAGTCGGGCCAGATCATGCAGGCTGCAGCCTTGTTGGCCAAAACCAAGAATCCAAGTCGAGCCCAAATCGTGGCCCACATGAACGGCAATATTTGCCGATGCGGCACCTATCAACGCATTGTGAGCGCGATTCAGCGCGCAGCCAAGGAAGCATGAACATGTCCAATCTCACATCCACTCACACGGCAGACATCAATCGCCGCCAATTCCTGGCAGCCGGCTCGGGTTTGAGCTTTTCTTTGGTGATGGGCGCAGCAATTGGGCCCATGGGCGCAGTGGCCCAAACCAACGATTCGCGCATCAGCATGAATGCATGGGTCAACATCGCCACGGACAACACCATCACCATTTTGGCGCCCACGGCCGAAATGGGGCAAGGCACTTTGACCACATTGCCTCTGATTTTGGCCGAGGAACTGGATGCAGACTGGTCCAAAGTCAAAGTGGAAATTGCCCCGCCCAATCCAAAGATTTACGGCAATCCACACCCATTGCTCAATGGCGGACAAGCTGCACTGGCCAGCGTGGCTGTACCCGGGTATTTCAAACCCCTGCGGGTGGCCGGCGCTCAAGCCAGGCGGGTATTGATGGACGCCGTCGCAACCAAATGGGGCGTGCCGATCAGCGAGTTGAGCACCCAAAACAGCACTGTGGTGCACGCCAAAAGCAATCAGCGCATCAGCTACGGGGATGTGGCGAAATTTGCCACGGTGCCTGCAGAACTGCCCAAGATCAGCGACGATGATTTAAAAAAACCGGAGCAATTTACCCTCATTGGGCGAACCCATATTGGTCGCATCGATGTGCAATCCAAAGTGGATGGAACAGCCCAATTCGGCATAGATGTCAAGGTTGAAGGGATGGTCTACGCCTCGGTTCTGGAGTCGCCCATGGAGGGCGCCAAAGCTGAAAACGTCAACACCGAAGAAGTCATGGCGGTTGCGGGCGTGCTAAGGGTTCTGACGGTTCCCTTTGGTGTGGCTGTGATTGGAAAAACGGGAGAGTCCACACGTTTAGCCCGCGCCTTGCTCAAAACCAAGGTCACTTGGAACACCTCGGGCGCTGCAGCAGCAGCCGGCTTTGACTCTGAAAAATCCAAAGCCGACTATGCCAAACAAGGACAGGACCCCAATGCCAAGGCGATGGACGCCTACAAACGCGGTGACGCCTCCGCAGCCCTGGGACAAGCCGCGAAAACCATTGAAGCCACGTATTGGTCCGAGCACGCCTATCACGCGCAAATGGAGCCCATGAATTGCTTGGCCAAAGTGGCGGCTGATGGTCAATCGGCCGAAATATGGACTGGCACACAGTTTTCTTTCTTGGCCACAGTCGTGGCCTCTGGCATTTTGAAAACCACGCCAGACAAAATCAAGGTCCATCAGCAGATGTTGGGCGGCGGGTTTGGCCGGCGCATTGCCCCAGACATCATTGCCCAGTCCGTGGTGTTGTCCAACATCACCAAATTGCCCGTCAAACTTATCCTCTCAAGGGAGGATGACATGGCTGCTGCCCGCCCCAGGCCCATGACACACCATGTGATGAAAGCTGGCCTGGATGACAAGGGTCAATTGATCGGCTGGCGGCACCGCATGGTGGCAGAAAATGTCGATGCGATTGCAGCACCCGCCCGTTTCCAAGCCACGGGCGGTAAAGATTACGTCGGCTGGAACGGCTCCGATTTACCCCATTACGCCATTCCTCATAGTTTGGCAGAGGGTGTGCGAGAAATGCGTGGCATGCGGGTTGCACCCTTGCGTGGCATTGGTGCTGGCTACAACAAATTTGTCATCGAATCTTTCCTGGATGAGATTGCATTTGAGCGCCGCATCAACCCCTTGGCCATGCGACTTGAACTGACCCAATCAGACGCCAGGGCCAATGCGGTGATTCGAACCGTTGCCGAGATGTCAGACTGGAACCGCAAACGCAAAGGCCGCGGCTTGGGAATTGCTTTTGCCGACTACCATGGAACGCTGTCTGCAGCGGTTGCGGAGGTGTCGCTCAATCGCAAAACCGGCAAGATTCAGGTGCATCACTACTGGGTGGCCGTTGATACGGGCCTGCCCATTCAACCCATCAATGTGCAGGCTCAACTCGAAGGGGCTGTGGTCTATGGTCTGTCCTTGGCATTGTTGGAAGAACTGACCATTCGAAATGGTTCGGTGGTGCAGTCCAACTTCAATGACTACCCGGTTCTGCGCATGGCCGACATGCCAGAAATTCACACCCAAATCGTCCCCTCCAAGGCGGCGCCCACGGGCATGGGTGAAATTGGCGTGTTGGCGGTGGCGCCTGCCATTTCCAACGCCATCTTTCAACTCAGCGGTAAACGCTTGCGGCATTTGCCCATGTCTCCAGCCAGGGTGAAAAAAGTGATCACCTGATTCAGCATTCAGGACCGTACCGGCCACGCCAAAGCGGCAAAAATAGGCTTTTCAGGACTGATAATCGGTGACTGCATGGTCACTGATGTATCGGCTGAAAATATGGCTTTCTCTTTGGAAAAATTTGAGTCCTTGGCTTACGGCCGAAACCGTGAGATGGGTGTGCGCGAGTTGCTCGCCCTGCTGCAAGATTTAGACGCCAACTATGGCCAGGTAGGGGCTCAATTCAAGGCGCAACCCCTGCAATCTGTCGGTCAAAAAGACATGGATCTGCATGTCTTGAACCGGGTGGCAGCGGCTGCTTCCTGTTTGCTATCAGACCCTGGTTTATTTTTCGATCCCGTGTGGCAACCCACCTTGCTATCGCACCACCGCTGGCTGGCCAGCTTGTTTGCAGCCACGCCTTTTCGCAATGCCGACCACGTGATGCGCGCATTGAACTTGAGTGAGGGCGACAAAAAATCCGACCTGCACCAATTGCAAATTGGCGCTGAGGATTTATTGAAATTTTGCTTGCTGTATTCACCTGAATCTGAGGTACCACTTGACTTGGATGCCTTATGGGCGGCCGACAAAGTGCTCGCAGCTGGCCTGTGCTTGGTATTGCTTTCACCGCGATTTTTAGGCTCTCAAGCCGCCCATGCCAAACGCGAACAAATCCTGCCATGGCTGAGCCAATGCCTGGACAAAATTGACGACATCGAGCAATTGCCTTTGGGCGTACTCCACGACTTGTACATGCATTGCAGTTACGCAGACCGCGCCGATAAGCACGACATCAAAAAGCCCATCAATGCCTTGATTCGCCGCAAGCTACAGCAGCACGGATTAAATGATGCCGCCCAACATGTGAAATGGGGCAAGGCCAAAAAAACCAAGCCCGTCATGATGGTGGTTTTGGAGTGGTTCACCAGCGCCCATTCCATTTACCGCACACACTCTTTGACGCTCGAGGCGGCACGCGAGAAATTTCACTTGGTCGCCATGGCCTATGACAACTGTACCGACGCTCAAACCAGGCAGGTGTTTCATGAGGTGATTCCGATACCCCGTGAGGCCAGCATGTTGGAACAGCTCAAATTGATCCAAGATGAAGCCAGAAATCGCAAAGTGAGCGTTTTTTATATGCCCAGTGTGGGCATGTTTCCTTTGACCATGTGGCTGGCCAATTTACGCATGGCCCCCCTACAAGTCATGGGCCTGGGTCACCCTGCCACGTCCCATTCGGATGTGATCGACTATGTGGTGGTTGAAGAGGACTATGTTGGCGATCCGGCTTGCTTCAGCGAAAAATTGCTTCTATTGCCTGCCGATGGCATGCCCTATCGCCCTTCCGCCTCTGCCACCGGGGTCAATGTGATGAGGCCCCCTCGTGCCAGCGCAGATGTCGTCCAAGTGGCCATGTGCGCGACCACCATGAAGCTCAACCCGGAGTTTTTGCAAGCTTGCGCAGAAATCCTTCGACGCTCCAGTGTTCCCCTGCATTTTCATTTTTTGATTGGCCAAGCCCAAGGTCTGACCTTCCCACATGTGCACAAGGTCATCTCCCAATACTTGGGTGAGCATGTCACGGTGTACCCACACCAACCCTACGTCCCCTATATGCAGGTGATCGGTGCTTGCGACATGTTCATCAATCCATTTCCATTTGGCAACACCAATGGCATCATTGACACGATCAGTGCTGGTTTGGTCGGCGTGTGCAAGTCAGGAAACGAAGTGCACGAACACATTGATGAGGGCTTGTTTCGCAGGCTTGGCATGCCAGATTGGCTGATTGCCCGCTCCACAGAAGAATATATCTTGGCAACACTGCGCTTGGCCGCCAACCACACGGAGAGGGCCTGGTTGCGCAACCGCCTTTCAAGCCCCGAAAAAGTCAAAGTCTTGTTCAAAGGCCGACCGGAAATCATGAGCGAACGGTTGTTGGAATGCCTGACAAACTCCTGAGTCTGCTGCGCCCATCCGATTTGACACACGTGGTGGATGTGGGTGCCAACCCGATTGACGGGACACCTCCTTATAAAAATATGCTGTCCCAAGGCCTGTGCCACGTGACAGGCTTTGAACCCCAAGAATCAGCATTGCACGAACTGATCCAACGCAAGGGGCCATTGGAAACCTACCTGCCACAGGTTTTGGGTGCCGGTGGGCTTGCCACCTTGAATGTGTGCCAGTATTCTGGATGGACCAGCCTGTTGCGACCGAGCCCCGCTGCGTTGAATGTTTTTCCGCAGTTCCAGCCCAACGCGAAAGTGCTTGAACAAATACAAGTGCGCACGCACAAGCTAGACGACATCAGCGAAGTGCGCCCCTTTGATCTGCTCAAAATTGACGTACAAGGTGCCGAAATGGATGTGTTCCATGGCGCTACTGAGCACTTAAAAAATGCGGTTGCCATTCAAACCGAAATCAGTTTCATCGCCTTGTATGACAATCAGCCCACCTTCGGTCAGGTCGATGTTTATTTACGCACGTTGGGCTTTGTGCCGCATGGCTTTGTAGATATCAAGCGCTGGCCGATTGCCCCTTTAGAGTTTCATGGCTCAGCCCAACAAAGCGTGCATCAGTTGTTAGAGGCAGACATCGTCTATGTCAAGGATTTTGTGCATCTTGATGGCATGAGCGATGAACAACTCAAGCAATTGAGTTTGATCATGCACCATTGCTACCAAAGCCATGATTTAAGTGCACGCTGTATTCAATGTTTGGTCGATCGAGGCGCACTGCCCATCGAGAGTTTGCAGCGCTATGTTGACCAACTCAACTCGCACTGAGGCCACAAAAAAGGGTTAGCAGAAAAAATCTGCTAACCCTTGTATCGTTGGTCGGCGTGGCGGGATTCGAACTCGCGACCCCTTGCACCCCATGCAAGTGCGCTACCAGGCTGCGCTACACGCCGAAGGTGATGATTATAACGGTGTTATGCGTGAGCCTCACTGAGCAGTTCGCGAATTTCAAACAATTCCCGGCGCAAAAGAAACAAACGTTTTGAGCCTGTGCCCTCAGGTGTGGTCAACGACATGCCCCACCCCTCCGAGTGCGGTGCAGCAGCAATCACACTGGCAGGCAAGGTCTCAACCACATTGAGATCAGCACTTGGTTCATCTAACTTGAACTCATGTCCAATCTCTTGTAAGCGATTTCGAGCGCCGCTGATGGTGAAGCCTTGCTCATACAACAAACCACGGATGCGACGAATCATCAACACTTCGTGGTGTTGATAGTAACGGCGATTGCCTCGGCGCTTCATGGGTCTCAACTGGGTGAACTCTTGCTCCCAGTAACGCAAGACATGGGGTTTGACCGCGCACAACTCACTCACTTCACCAATGGTGAAATAGCGTTTGGCAGGTATATCGGGTAGAGGGGTTTCCATGTGCGAGCGTTGTCTGATCTAAGGTTAACCCAAGCGCGCAGAAAAGATAAGTAGGGAAGGACAAAAAAGACTGTAAAAAATTAAAGTTTTTAAAAATTTACACGCTCTGCCCCGGGTTTTCACTCTGAATGAGGTCTTTTAATTTATGACTGGCATGGAAAGTAACCACTCTACGCGCCGCAATGGGGATAACTTCCCCAGTGCGGGGATTGCGACCAGGTCTTGCGGCCTTGGTGCGAATTTGAAAATTGCCAAAACCAGAAATCTTCACGTCGTTGCTATCCACCAGACTTTGGGTGATGAGGTCAAAAAAAGCCTCGATCATGTCCTTGGATTCGCGTTTATTCAAACCGATTTGTTGATACAACATGTCAGCGAGTTGGGCCTTGGTCAAGGCTGGCGTTTCAAGGCTATCGACTGAAATTTCCATGTGAACTCTCCTGATTTACCGCAGTCGCGCTTGGAGCGCAAGTGTCAAAGAAGACAGAACCGAATCCACCACAACCTGGATTCGCTCATCCGTCAAAGTCGATTCTTCGCTGCCCAGCGTCAACCGAATGGCCAGGCTTTTTTCATTGGCAGCCAAGTTGGCTACAGCTTGATCTGGCTGGTAGATATCAAACAAGACGGCATCTCTGAGCAAGCCCTGGGTAGGTGCCGCAAAAACAGCCTGCATCAATTGATTGTGGGTCACGCTTTGCCCAACCACGACGGCCAAATCCCGCTCGACCACAGGAAATTTGGATACAGGCTTGAACATGGGAATATCAACCGCTAACACTGGATCCAAAGTCAACTCAAAAAGCACCGGTGCTTGCGCAAAACCCCAAGACTGTCGATGTCTGGGATGCAACTCCCCAATATGACCAATGGTTTGCCCCCGCAAAATAACGGCCGCGCAGCGCCCTGGGTGCAATGCAGGATGCTCAGCCGGATGAAACTGCGCCTCCAGTGGCGAAAGAAGCGCTTGAAGGTCTGCCTTGACATCAAAGAAATCTGCGTCGTTGTCAGTCGCAGCCCATTGCAGCGGTACCAGGGGACCGACGGCAACGGCCGCAATGTGAATGGGCTGATCAAAGCCTTCAACGGTGATATCGCTGTTGGGCGTTTGCGGATTTTTCCGAAACACTCTGCCAATTTCGAAAACACGCACGCGCTCGGCTCGTCTGTCCACATTGAACTTGACCACCTGAAGCAATGAACCGATGAGCGAAGAGCGCATCACCCCCATGTTGCTGGCAATCGGATTGAGTAACTTCACCGGGTCAGGGTTGGCCAGAAGGTCTGTCTCCCATTGCGCAGAAACAAAACTGAAATTAATGGTTTCTTGATACCCCAAGCCTGCCAAGCTGCGGCGAATGGCGTGCGCGCTGCGTTTGGATTCGGTGTGAAGTTTGGCGGAGATAGGCGCTTGCGGTGGCGTGGTTGGCAATTGGTCAAAGCCAATCATGCGTGCCACTTCCTCAATCAAATCCTCTTCAATTTGCAAGTCAAACCGATAACTCGGGGGCACCACCGCAATGACCCCTTCGGACAACGTGCAAGACAAGCCCAAAGAAACCAAAGCCTTCATGCATTGGCCTTCATCGACTGCCATGCCCAAAACCTTGGCTGCCCGCGCCACCCGCAAGCGAACTGGCAATGCGCGCGGCATATTGGGTTGCAGATCATCGATAGGGCCACACTGGGAATCTGGCGTTCCACAAATATCCAAAACCAACTGGGTGATGCGTTCAATGTGCTCCACGGTCAGAGATGGATCCACACCACGCTCAAATCGGTGCCCAGCATCGGTGGAAAAGTTAAAGCGGCGAGAGCGGCCCGCCACAGATTTGGGCCACCAAAATGCAGCCTCAATATAGATGTGCTGGGTGGTGTCCCCCACGGCGGTAGCGTCTCCCCCCATGATGCCGGCCAGCGATTCAACCTGGTGTTCGTCCGATATGACGCCCACATCCGAATCCACTTCAACAGTTTGCCCGTTGAGCAGCTTCAAGGTTTCGCCTTTGCGTCCCCAGCGGACCTGCAAGCCACCTTGTATTTTTGCCAAATCAAAAATATGGGTGGGCCGCCCCAACTCAAACATCACGTAGTTGGAAATATCGACCAAGGCACTGACACTGCGCTGGCCACAGCGGGCCAATCGATCCACCATCCAGCTGGGCGTCGGGGCCAATGGATTGACGAATCGCACCACGCGCCCTGAAAAACGGCCACATAAGTCTGGGGCCGCGATGTCTACCGGCAGCACTTGATCCGTGTTGCAGGGCACGGCGGGGTAGACAGGTTGCAAAAGTGGGGCACCCGTCAATGCAGACAGTTCGCGGGCGACCCCTAGTATTCCCAAGCAATGGGCCAAATTGGGCGTCAGCTTCAGGGTGAAAAGCACATCGTCCAATGCCAGGTGTTGGCGAATGTCTTGGCCCAACTCGGCCATCGCAGACAGTTCCAGCAACCCCCCATGATCGTCATTGAGTTGCAGCTCTTTGGATGAGCACAACATGCCCTGACTCTCCACGCCCCTGATCTTGCCCAGTTTGATGGCAAAAGGCTGGCCATCTTCACCCGGCGGCAATAAAGCCCCGACCATGGCGCATGGCACCTTGATGCCCGCACGGGCATTGGGCGCACCACAAACAATCGACAAGGTTTGCGGCAGGCCGACATCCACTTCACAAATGCGCAAGCGATCAGCATTGGGGTGAGGGATGGCATTCAATATCTGAGCGACCAGCACCTTGCTGAAAGCCGGTGCCACGGGTCGCATGTCCTCAACCTCTAAACCAGCCATGGTGAGGGTATCGGCCAAAGCTTGCGAGTTCAATGGTGGGTTGCAAAATTCGCGCAACCAAGACTCAGGGAATTGCATAGTGGGTCGGCGTTTGGTTTAGCGAAATTGACTCAGAAAACGAACATCGCCATCAAAGAACAGGCGCAGATCATTGACCCCGTATCGAAGCATGGTCAATCGGTCAGGTCCCATGCCAAATGCGAAGCCCAAGTAGTGCTCGGGATCCAAGCCCATGTTCCTCACCACCTGCGGATGCACTTGCCCTGAGCCTGCCACTTCGAGCCACCGCCCGGCCAAAGGCCCACTGGGAAATTGAATATCAATTTCCGCGCTGGGCTCAGTGAAAGGGAAAAAGCTGGGGCGGAATCGCAGCACCAAATCAGAGGACTCAAAAAAAGTGCGGCAGAAATCGGTAAAAACCACTTTCAGGTCTTTAAAGCTGATGTTCTCCCCAATCCACAAACCTTCGCACTGGTGAAACATGGGGGAATGGGTTGCATCGCTGTCCACGCGGTACGTGCGGCCAGGCGCGATCACGCGAATTTCAGGCATGGTCTGACCAGCATCCAGCAAGGCTTGATGGCGCTTGACATGGCTGACAGCATGGCGAATTTGCATGGGGCTGGTGTGGGTCCGCAACAAATAGCCACCTTCAACGTAAAAGGTGTCGTGCATGGAGCGCGCCGGATGATCTTCCGGCGTGTTCAGTGCCGTGAAGTTGTACCAATCGGTCTCAATTTCTGGGCCCTGCGCCACTTCAAACCCCATGGAATCGAAGATTTGCTCAATCCGCTCCAAAGTCAGACTCACGGGGTGTAGGCCACCGGTTGGGCGCAACCGCCCGGGTAAACCAACATCCAACGCCTGCGCTTTGAGTTGGCTGGCCAGCTCAAAGTCTGCCAGCGCTTGTCTGCGCTGCGACAAGGCTATTTCGACCGCTTGTTTGGCTTGATTAATGGCAGCCCCCTGAAGTTTCTTTTCTTCAGTTGGCAGCGTGGCCAGGCCCTTCATCAGCTCTGTGACGCGCCCGGTTTTGCCCAAGAATTGGGCCTTGGCGTTTTCCAGATCAGCTTGGGTATGGCATCCCTCAAAAGCCGATTGCGCAGCCATCACCAAAGCATTCAGATCATTCATTGCAAGGCAAGCGTAATTGAATCAGACGGGACCCCATGGGCCCATGACAATAAAAAACCCGGCGCACCTGCATACCAGGCGCAACCGGGTCGGGGACATCAAGCCGCTAGCTTGGCTTTGACTTGCTCGACGATGTGCCCAAAGGCTGCTTTGTCGTGCACGGCCAAATCAGCCAACATTTTGCGGTCGATCTCGATGGCCGCTTTCTTCAGACCGTTGGCAAACTGGCTGTAGGTCATGCCCAGCTCACGTGCTGCCGCGTTGATACGGGCAATCCAAAGCTGACGGAACACACGTTTTTTGGTTCTGCGATCGCGGTAGGCATATTGCCCGGCTTTCATCACCGCTTCTTTGGCGATCCGGAAAACATTGCCGCGGCGACCACGGAAACCTTTGGCTTGAGCGAGTACTTTTTTGTGACGGGCACGTGCCGTCACTCCACGTTTAACGCGAGGCATTTGATAATCTCCTTGTTCGTCTGATCACAGCCCTGCGAAGGGCAACATTTGGGCCATGTGACCCATATTGGTCTCATGGACTGCGACCGAGCCACGCAAGTGGCGCTTATTTTTGGTGGTCTTCTTGGTCAAAATGTGACGTTTGAAGGCTTGACCGCGTTTCACAGTGCCACCCGGACGAACACGAAAGCGCTTCTTCGCGCTGCTTTTGGTTTTCATTTTGGGCATTTGAATGCTCCTTTTATCATTGTGCTCGTGAGGCGTTTGCAACCTTAGCAAACTTGATGGCCCCGAGCCACTTGTGCTCCCCCAACCTGGGTCAGGGGTGCGCTGTCAGGGTCGGCAACCAACCGCCCCTGTCAGATTTAAGCTGAAGCCACCGCAGCGGTCTCAGCCGTGGGTTTGGCAGCGCCGCCCACTTTTTTCTTGCCCGGCGCGATCATCATGATCATCTGCCGGCCTTCCAATTTGGGGAATTGCTCAACCACGATCAGGTCAGCCAACTCCTCCCGAATTCTTTGCAGCAAGGCCATCCCGATTTCTTGGTGAGTGATTTCTCTGCCCCTGAAACGCAATGTGATCTTGCACTTATCGCCTTCAGCCAAAAACCGCTTGATGTTGCGCAACTTGATGTTGTAGTCACCGTCATCGGTACCGGGCCTGAACTTGATCTCTTTGACTTCAATGATCTTTTGCTTGGACTTGGCTTCAGCGGCCTTCTTTTGCTCTTGGTACTTGAACTTGCCGTAATCCATCAAGCGACAGACCGGGGGTACCGCGGTAGAGGCAATTTCGACCAAGTCAACATCAAGGTCTCCCGCCATGCGCAAGGCCTCCATCAGACTCACAATCCCCAAGGGCTCGTTGTCGGGTCCGCTCAAGCGGACTTCGGGTGCCATGATTTCCCGGTTCAACCGGTGCTTGCGCTCTTCGCGATGGCGGCGATCTCTGAATTCAGTAGCGATGGTTCTTGTCCTTTATTAAAAACCGTTTGCCAAAACAAACGGCACACAACCGCCAAGTGCAACACACCCAGTCGCTATTTCAAAGAAATCAGCTTTTGAGGGCAATGTCATTGGAGATCATCTGTACAAATGCATCCAAGGACATCACTCCGAGGTCTTTGTTCCCTCGGGCGCGCACTGCAACGGCACCAGCTGCTTTTTCCTTGTCTCCAACGACCAGGATGTATGGCAGCTTCTGCATTGAATGCTCACGTATTTTATAGGTAATTTTCTCATTTCGCAGATCAGAGTCCGCCCTAAAGCCTTGATTTTTCAACCTTTTAACGACACTTTCGACGTAATCGGCCTGGCCATCGGTGATATTGAGCACACTGACTTGAACAGGCGCGAGCCAAACAGGCAGCGCGCCCGCATGCTCTTCTATCAAAATGCCAATGAACCGCTCCAGGCTTCCAACAATGGCTCGGTGCAACATGATGGGTCGATGCCGACCACCGTCTTCGGCCACAAATTCAGCGTCCAACCGCTCTGGCATGTTCGGGTCAACCTGGATCGTTCCACATTGCCACTCTCGCCCCAAGGCGTCCTTGAGGGTGTATTCGATTTTGGGGCCATAAAAAGCACCCTCACCAGGCAGATACTCAAACTCACAACCGGAAGCCTTTAAACCCTCTGCCAATGCGTGCTCCGCTCGGTCCCAACTCTCTTCGCTGCCAATGCGCTTTTCAGGGCGGGTCGACAAGCGATAAAGAATTTTGGTGAAGCCAAAATCTTTATAAACCTTTTGCAACAAGGTGGTGAAGGCCATCACCTCTGGCTGAATTTGTGCCTCGGTACAGAAAATATGTCCATCGTCTTGGGTAAATGCACGAACACGCATGATGCCGTGCAAGCCACCGGTGGGCTCATTTCGATGGCATTGACCAAACTCGCCAAAACGCAATGGCAAGTCCCGGTAGCTCTTGATGCCTTGCTTGAAAATCAAAATATGACCGGGACAATTCATCGGCTTCAGGGCATAGTCGCGCTTCTCCGATTCGGTCACAAACATGTTTTCACGGTACTTGTCCCAGTGCCCTGTTTTCTCCCAAAGGTGCTGATCCAGAATCTGCGGCCCTTTGACTTCCAGGTAGCCGTTGTCGCGATAGACGTGGCGCATGTATTGCTCAACCTCTTGCCACAAAATCCAGCCCTTGGGATGCCAAAAAACCGTCCCAGGGGAGTGCTCATCAATGTGGAAAAAATCGAGTTCACGACCCAGCTTTCGGTGGTCTCGTTTTTCAGCCTCTTCCAGCATGGTCAGGTGCTGCTGCAGATCTTCTTTGCTGGCCCAGGCCGTGCCATAAATCCGCTGCAACATTTCATTGCGGTGGTCCCCCCGCCAATAAGCGCCGGCCACCTTCATCAATTTAAAGTGCTTTAACTTGCCCGTGCTGGGCACATGTGGGCCGCGACACAAATCTTCAAATTCGCCTTCTCGGTACAAGCTCACATCTTCTTGGGCAGGAATGCTGGCAATGATTTCCGCCTTGTAGTGCTCCCCCATGGACTTGAAGTGGGCCACGGCTTGATCGCGTGGCAAAACACGGCGAACAATGGCTTGGTCCAGGTGGGCCAGTTCCGTCATTTTCTTTTCGATGGTGACCAAGTCTTCTGGCGTGAACGGACGATGGTAAGAAAAATCATAATAAAAGCCGTTTTCAATCACAGGCCCAATGGTGACCTGCGCATCTGGAAAAAGAGCTTTGACCGCATACGCCAACAGGTGAGCCGTTGAATGCCGGATCACCTCCAAACCATCCACATCTTTGGCCGTCAAAATGGCCAAACGAACATCGCCCTCGATCAAATGGCTGGTATCGACCATTTGGCCATCCACTTTGGCAGCCAAAGCCGCCTTAGCCAACCCTGCGCCAATGGAGGCTGCCACATCGGCCACCGTGACTGGCGAAGCAAAATTACGGATAGATCCATCAGGCAGGGAAACTTGGGGCATGGGCAACTCGGTGAGGTGTCTGTTGATTCAACAAAAAACAAGCGCGGTATGAACCGCGCTAAGCGTTTGATTTTCCCATAAAAAAAGCCCGCGAACGGGCTTTTTTCGTCAACGCCCTGAGGCGCGGGCGCAGGAACAGTGTTCAGTGAAACTGCTCTTCTTCGGTGGAGCCTGTCAGGGCCGTCACGCTGGACTTGCCGCCTTGGATCACCGTGGTGACATCATCAAAGTAGCCTGTTCCCACTTCTTGCTGGTGGGAAACGAAGGAGTAGCCCCGGTCACGGGCCGCAAACTCAGGCTCTTGAACCTTCTCCACATAGGCAGACATCCCACGTTGGGCGTAGTCCTGTGCCAGGTCAAACATGTTGAACCACATGGAGTGGATGCCCGCCAAGGTGATGAATTGGTATTTGTACCCCATGGCGCCCAGCTCGCGCTGGAACTTGGCAATCGTGGCATCGTCCAGGTTCTTTCTCCAATTGAAAGATGGCGAGCAGTTGTAGGCCAACATTTTTCCGGGGTGAACCTTGTGCACCGCTTCGGCAAATTGGCGCGCGAACTCCAAGTCGGGGGTCCCGGTTTCACACCACACCAAATCGGCGTAGTGGGCATAGGCGACGGCGCGTGAAATGGCCTGATCCATGCCCTTGCGGGTTTTGTAAAAACCTTCAGCAGTGCGCTCACCGGTGATGAATGGTTTGTCGTTTTCATCGTAATCACTGGTCAACAAATCGGCCGCCTCTGCATCTGTGCGTGCAATCACCAGCGTCGGCGTACCACACACATCGGCCGCCATGCGCGCGCCGATCAGCTTTTGCACAGCCTCGGTGGTGGGCACCAGCACTTTTCCACCCATGTGGCCGCACTTTTTCACGGATGCCAATTGGTCCTCAAAATGCACCCCAGCCGCACCCGCGCGGATCATGGCCTTCATCAGCTCAAACCCATTCAGCACCCCGCCAAAACCAGCCTCGGCGTCGGCCACGATGGGGGCGAAATAGTCGATATAGCCCGGTTGACCGGGGTTCAAGCCCTTGGACCACTGGATTTCATCGGCGCGGCGAAATGTGTTGTTGATCCGCTCAACCACGCCGGGCACCGAATCCACTGGGTAGAGAGATTGATCGGGGTACATGGATGAATAGCCATTGTTGTCAGCCGCAACTTGCCAACCCGAGAGGTAAATGGCTTTGATACCCGCTTTGACCTGCTGCATGGCTTGGCCCCCGGTCAGAGCGCCCAGGCAGTTCACATAGGCTTCGGTGTGAAGCAAATCCATCAATTTCTCAGCACCACGTCGCGCCAAGGTGTATTCGATCGGGAAACTTCCACGCAACCGAACCACGTCGGCGGCACTGTATCCACGCTTGATGCCCTTCCATCGGGGGTTGCTGGCCCAATCCTTTTCAAGTGCGGAGATTTGCTGTTCGCGGCTGAGTTGTTCGGCCAGAGCTTGTGGCATGGTGATTCCCTTTGAAAGTGGTTAAAGACTGCAAATGCAGAACCCATACTTTAAGTCTTATATAAGACAATAAAAGCTCTTGTGTCTTATATAAGAATTTTATTTTATACATTAAAAACAATGGTTTATTAACTTAATTTCGCAATGCAGAATTTAATATCTCACATTGAAAAAATCAGAGGTGGCGTCCTCACTCAATTTTTCATAATATAAAAAGGCGTTTTGGATGCCATTGCCCATCATTCAAAATCCGACCCAGCGCTGCCAAGGCATAGCTTTACCCTCCATCGGGCATCCAATCTCCAGACGCCATCTGGGCCCCACGCGCCAATGTTTCGATCGTGGCCACATAGATCAAGCAAGACAAAATTTGCGCCCCCACCGCAACGGCGATGGAAACTTTTTCGTATTGCCCATCGGGTGTGGGCGCAATGCCTTCAATTTCATCCAACACCGCTTCGAGCTCAAATGCGATGGCATAGACCTCCCCCACGACCATGCCGCCTGCTCCCAATTGAATGGCCGGGTAATCACCCAACGAGAACAAACGCCCTGCCACTTGCGCAGCCCCCTTGAATCTTGGCGGCGGGCTCAATCGATTGATGTCGTTGGTACCGCCACGGCGCAAAGTGCCGTAAACGAATACATGCAAGGGGAATTCAGTCGACACAATGACCTCCTAAAGCAGAACCAATCAACCATGAGCGGCCCAAAAAATCCCTCTGGCCAGAGACCAACGGGCTTGAGGAGTCAGTCGAAAACCAAGCGAATGAGCCTCTTCGAATGGCACCAAAGCCACCCAGCTTGATGGCCCACGGTTCCTTGGTCCACCCACAGACACACCTCACGCCTGCGCATCAGCAACCTTGAATGATATTTTCACTCGTGAAAAACAACATATAAGAGTGAAAAAAACCGTTTTTCCCTTGGAAAAGCATGTTTTCTCCATTACGATTCGCACTGCCGGTGGAGACACCGTTTCCGCCGGTGATTTTTCACTCTCTTCTAGAAGGAAACTGAATCATGGCAACTGCAAAAAAAGCCCCGGCAAAAAAAGCTGCAAAAAAAGCAGCTCCTGCCAAAAAAGTCGCTGCGAAGAAAGCACCGGCAAAAAAAGTAGCCGCTAAAAAAGCGCCTGCTAAGAAAGCGCCAGCCAAAAAGGCGCCTGCTAAAAAGGTAGTGGCTAAAAAAGCCCCTGCCAAAAAAGCAGCGAAAAAGGCGCCAGCCAAGAAACGCACACCCAATGCCGCATTCATGCGTGCATTGACCCCCAGCGCCGCTTTGGCCGCTGTGGTGGGTGCAACTCCCCTGGCTCGCACCGAGGTGGTCAGCAAGATGTGGACATACATCAAAAAGCATGGCCTGCAAGACAAAGTCAACAAGCGCAACATCAATGCCGATGACAAATTGCGCGCGGTCTTTGGCAAAGCCCAAGTGACGATGTTTGAACTGGCCAGCTTGATTGGCAAGCACCTGAAGTAATCACTTCAGTAGCCCATGAAAAAGGCCGCGCAAGCGGCCTTTTTTTATGGTCATTCAGCTTCGTTATGCCAATCTGATGCTCATCGGGCCAACTGCCAAGCACGCATATCCCCGCGCACTTGGCAGATCAGGCCAGGCTCAACTCGACCGCTTTTGGATGGCCGCCTCTCGAATCGCAGCCATGGTGGCACGCGTGGTGATCACCTCAGGGTCCAAGCGCACCTCCATCAAGGTACCACGGTCCAATGCCAATGCCGCTGTCAGCGCAGGCTCAAACTGATCGGTGCGCTCGATGTGCACTCCCGCGTAGCCATATGCGTGGGCCAAGGCCACGAAATCCGGATTGCGCAGGCCTGAGCCACTTTCGTGGTGCGGATATTCACGCTCCTGGTGCATGCGTATGGTGCCGTACATGCTGTTGTTGAGCAGCACAATGATGGTTTTTCCACCGAACTGCATGGCTGTGGCCAGCTCTTGTCCGTTCATCAAAAAGTCGCCATCCCCTGCAATGGTCAGCACCGTTCTGCCCGTCAAGATGCTGGCCCCAATGCCCGCCGGAACCCCGTAACCCATGGCCCCTGAGGTGGGCGCCAGTTGGGTTTTGTGGCCTTTGGCCAGCCCATGATGGCGGTGAAAGCGGTGCATCCAACTGGCGAAGTTGCCAGCCCCGTTGGTGACGATGGCATCCGCAGGCAAATGCCGGTCGATGCAAGCAATGATGGCGGGCATATCGATCGGCCCGGGCAGGGTTTGGGGCTTTAAGTTCGCCAGGTAGTCCGCATGGGCATCATGGGCCCAGGCTTCCCACGGCAATTCGGGTGGCGGGCTGAGCACCTCCAAGGCGCGGGCCGCCGCATTCATGGTGGCGTTCATGGCCAAATCCGCGTGATAAACCCGATGCAACTCCTCAGCCCCACCATGGATGTGAACCAGTTTTTGAGCGGTCTTGGGCGCCTGGAGCAAGGCATAGCCACCGGTGGTCATTTCACCCAGGCGCGGTCCCAGGGCAATGATGAGGTCGCAGCTTTCGATGCGCCGCGCCAGTGCCGGGTTGATGCCAATGCCCACGTCCCCGGCGTACAAGGGGTGGTGGTTGTCAAACGTATCCTGAAAACGAAAGGCATTGCCCACCGGCAGCTTCCAGGCATCGGCAAAACGCTCTAATGCCTGCGCAGCTTGCGGCGTCCAGCCACCCCCACCCGCGATGACAAATGGTCTTTGTGCAGCCAACAACATCTCTCTGAGTTTGCGCAAAGAACCGGGATCGCACCACGCCTCCACCGGATCCACCCGGGGCAAAGGGCGAGCCGTCACCATTTGCGTCAGCATGTCCTCGGGCAAGACCACCACCACTGGACCAGGGCGGCCATTCATGGCCATGGCAAAAGCCCGGGACACATATTCGGGCAGGCGTTGCGGGTCATCGACCCGCTCCACCCGTTTGGCCAATCCCTTGGTGTTGGGGCCGAAAAAACTGTTGTAGTCCACCTCTTGAAAGGCCTCGCGATCGCGGTAATCGCTGCCCACATCACCCACAAACAACACCATGGGGGTGCTGTCTTGAAAAGCGGTGTGGATGCCAATGGAGGCATTGGTAGCACCAGGCCCGCGCGTCACAAAGCAAATGCCTGGTCGCCCGGTCAATTTACCCTGGGCCTCGGCCATGAAAGCCGCTCCACCTTCTTGGCGGTTGGTGATGAATTGGATGTGCTCTTTGTAGGCATAAAAACCATCCAGCACAGCCAAGAAACTTTCACCCGGCACACCAAAGGCATGTGTCACGCCTTGATGAACCAAACATTCAACCAGCAAATGGCCGGCGATCTGTTTTTTTTCTGTCTTGTCCATGACTTGCTTTGCTAAAAAATAAACCCAAAGCTCAAACCGAGCTTTCCTCTTGTCGACCCACCACCACAGCCAAAGCGGCGCTCACCACCAAAGTCAGGCTCACCCCCACCAAGGTGGCGGCATACCAACCGTGGTCCATGAACACCCCAAACAAGGCCGGCGCAATGGCAAAACCCACGTCCATGCCGGAATAGACCATCCCATAAACCCGACCCGTGGCCCCTTTGGGTGTGGCTTGTTTGATCATCAAATCACGCGACGGCCCGCCCACCCCGGCGGCAAATCCGGTGATTGCCATCGCCAACATGCTACCCATGGGCCCCAACCAGGTGGTGGCGCAGATCACCAACAACAAGGCCGCGCTCAGCATGCTGCCAGCCACCACAGCTTGGGTGTGCTTGGCAAAGGTGGCTGCCATGAACCCCCCTGCCAACATGCCCAAGGCCGCACATATCAAATAAGCGGTCAGCGTATGGGTGGCTGCCTCAAAGCTGACACCCACCAAAGACTGCATGATGGACACAGAAAAACTTTGCACCACGGCCAAGGTCATGGTGGAAAAAACAAAAAAACCAAAGCACCACCACACCACCGGCAAACGCAAAAAAGACAGGTTGCTGCTGGTGCTGGTGCCGGTGGACCTCTTGGCGTCCTGGGCAGGTTGGCGCTGGGGGTTGGTGTGCAAATGCGCTCGCAGAAACAGGCACAGCAGCAAAAGCGACACAAAAACCAGCGCCGCACAGGCATAAGCTGTGCGCCAATGGCTCATGCTCGAGATGCCCACCATGAAGGTGGGCGCTGCCGCCCAACCCAAATTGCCAGTCAGCCCATGGGTGCTGAACGCATGCCCCAACCGCTTTTCAGAAACGCGGTTGTTCAAAATGGTGAAGTCGACCGGGTGAAAGGTGCAGTTGCCCAAACCAAACAAAACGGCCGAGCACATCAACCCGCCATAACCCTGGGCTTGGGTCACGCTGGCGCAGGCCAAGGCCAGCATCGCCAAGGATGCATATAAAACAGGGCGCGCGCCAAAGTGATCGACAAAGAACCCCGACAGGGCCTGGCCGACACCTGAGACCACGAAGAAAACCGACATCAACAAACCGAGCTCGGCATAACCCAAGCCAAAATCTTTCATGAAAGCCGGGAACATCAAGGGAAGCAGAAGGTGCGAAAAATGCGAGCTGGCATGCACCAAACCCACCAATCCCATCACCTGGGCATCTTGCCGCCAAGGCACCGTGTCAGAGGTTTCAAAGGTGGTTGACATGGACCATCACTTGGCGGAAGCGCCAGACAGTTGAATCACTTCGGTCAAGCGTTCGGCATCGCGCCGGATGCGCGCTTCAAATTGAGCTGAGCTGCCCCCGCCCACGCTGCCGCCAGCAGCTTGGATCACCTCGATCACCGATGGGTCCTTCAAAGCCTTGAGGGTCTCTGCATGCAAGCGCGCCACCACCTCCGGTGGCGTGCGCGAAGGGGCCAGCAAACCAAACCAGCCCACCAACTCAAAGTCGGGCAGCCCCATGGCCTCGGCAACCGTGGGCACATCGGGCAGCAAAGGTGAGCGTTTGGCCGAGGTCACGGCCAAGGCCTTGAGCTTGCCCGTTTTCACGTGCTGCAATGCCACGGGAAGGTTGACAAAACCCACTTGCAAAATCCCCCCCAAATGATCGACCACTGCCTGCGCATTGCCTTGGTAAGAAATATGGGTGATCTTGGCGCCCGTTTTCACCGCCAACAACTCTGCCGACAAAAAACCGGAGCTTCCCACCCCGGGTGTCCCATGGTTGAAAACACCGGGCTGAGACTTGATGAGTTGCACCAACTCACGCATATTGCTCACTGGCACACTGGGGTGCACCGTGACCACGTTGAGCATTTCTGCCACCTCAATGATGGGGGCAAAGTCTCTGGCGGGGTTGAAGGGCAAGTTGGCGAACAACAAAGGGTTGGTGGCCAGGGTGATCCCGTTGATCAACAAGGTGTGTCCGTCGGGCGCAGATTTGGCCACCAAATCGCTACCAATATTGGTGGCAGCCCCGGGTTTGTACTCCACCACCACGGGCTTGCCCAAGCTGTCTTGCAACTTGTTGGCAATGGCCCGGGCGAAAATATCGGAGGTGCCGCCCGGCGTCGCAGGAACGATGATTTTGACGGGTTTGCTCGGAAAACCAGATTGCGACCAAGCCGTCACGCTGTGCAGGCCTGCCAACAAGCCCATCACATACAAAGCCCCACATAAACGTGCGCGCATAGGTTTTCCGGTTGAGTGAATCAAAAAAGCCCTGGTTTGCACCAGGGCTCCATCGTCCTCAGTTTATCCGCAAGCCAAGCCAGCCTTGGGCCCGCCAAATCGCAGAAAGGTCAGGCTCCGGATTTGGCTTCTGTGGGTGCGTCCTGCGGGGTGAATTTAAACTCCCCAGGGAAGCGCACCGGGTCGACCGAAATGGCCACCACTTGCTGGGGCAAAAACTTGCCCTCCAGCAGCAATTTCGACAAGGGGTTTTCAATCCGCTGCTGAATGGCCCTCTTGAGCGGGCGTGCGCCGTATACCGGATCAAAGCCAACCTTGGCCAATTCGGCCAATGCCGCAGGTGAGACGTCCAAATGCAAGTCCATGTGGGCCAAGCGCTGGCCCAGGAAATCGAGTTGGATTTGTGCGATGCGCGCAATGTGGCTGGCGTCCAGGGAATGGAACACCACAGTTTCATCAATGCGGTTGAGAAATTCTGGCCTGAAATGGTTTTTCAGCTCTTCCCACACCGCGTCCTTGATCTCGGCATTGTCGCGACCGACCATGCTTTGAATCATCGGCGAACCAATGTTGGAAGTCATCACGATCACGGAATTTTTAAAATCCACCGTGCGCCCTTGCCCATCGGTCAAGCGACCGTCATCGAGCACTTGCAACAAAATATTGAACACGTCGGGGTGGGCTTTTTCCACCTCGTCAAGCAAGATCACGCTATATGGCTTGCGCCGAACGGCCTCGGTGAGGTAGCCGCCCTCGTCGTAGCCCACATAGCCCGGGGGCGCACCGATCATTCGGCTGACCGAGTGCTTTTCCATGAACTCACTCATGTCGATGCGGATCAGGTGGTCTTCGCTGTCAAACAAAAAAGCCGCCAAAGCTTTGCATAATTCTGTTTTGCCCACCCCCGTGGGGCCCAAAAACAGGAAGGATCCGGTGGGTCGATGGGGGTCACCCAAGCCAGCACGCGAGCGGCGAATGGCATTGGCCACGGCGGAGATGCCCTCCTCTTGCCCGATCACCCGTTGGTGCAAATGCTCTTCCATCCGCAGCAACTTGTCACGCTCGCCTTGCATCAGCTTGGACACTGGTATGCCGGTGGCACGGGCCACCACTTCGGCGATTTCTTCGGCACCCACTTGGGTGCGAAGCAAGCGCGGTTGCCCGCTGTCATTGGACTTTTTGGCCTCTTTGGCTTGCGCCTCCTTGTGCCGCTTTTCGAGTTCCGGCAATTTGCCATATTGAAGCTCGGCGACTTGGTTGAACTCACCCTTACGGGTCAATTCATCGATGCGAAAACGCATCCGGTCGATTTCTTCCTTAACGAGAGCGCTGCCTTGGGCATTGGATTTTTCTGATTTCCATATTTCTTCCAAGTCAGCATATTCTTTGCCAAGCTTGACGACCTCTTCCTCCAGCAAAGCCAGGCGCTTTTGCGAGGCATCGTCTTTTTCTTTTCTGACCGCCTCGCGCTCAATCTTGAGCTGAATCAAGCGCCGGTCCAATTTGTCCATCACCTCCGGCTTGGAGTCAATTTCGATCTTGATTTTGGCTGCAGCTTCGTCAATCAAGTCAATCGCCTTATCGGGTAAGAAGCGGTCGGTGATGTAGCGGTGAGACAACTCGGCCGCCGCCACGATCGCGGGGTCGGTGATTTCCACACCGTGGTGCACCTCGTAGCGCTCTTGCAAGCCGCGCAAAATGGCGATGGTGGCTTCAACGCTGGGCTCGCCCACAATGATTTTTTGAAAACGCCGCTCCAAGGCCGCGTCCTTTTCGATGAACTTGCGGTATTCATCCAGGGTGGTGGCACCCACGCAATGCAATTCACCACGGGCCAGAGCGGGCTTGAGCATATTGCCGGCGTCCATCGCGCCCTCGGCCTTGCCCGCACCCACCATGGTGTGCAACTCATCAATGAACACGATGTTTTGGCCCTCATCTTGGGCCAACTCCTTGAGCACCGACTTCAAACGCTCTTCAAACTCACCCCTGAATTTGGCCCCGGCCAACAGGGACGCCATATCCAAGGACAAAACCCTTTTGCCTTTGAGCGAGTCGGGCACTTCACCTGCGACGATGCGCTGCGCCAAGCCTTCCACAATCGCCGTCTTGCCCACACCTGGCTCGCCGATCAGCACCGGGTTGTTCTTGCTGCGGCGTTGCAACACTTGGATGGCACGGCGTATTTCGTCGTCACGTCCAATCACAGGGTCCAACTTACCGGCGCGGGCGCGTTCGGTCAAATCCACACAGTATTTCTTAAGTGACTCGCGCTGACCCTCTGCGTCCGCACTTTGCACCGGCGCACCACCGCGCACGGCATCAATGGCCACCTCCAAGCTGGCACGGGCCAGACCGTGCTTGCGCACCAATTGGCCAGCCTCCCCTTTGTGATCGGCCAGGGCCAGAAAAAAAAGTTCGCCGGCAATGTACTGGTCCTTGCGCTTGAGGCCCTCTTTTTCAGCCGCTTGGATCAGGCCCACCAACTCGCGCCCCACCTGCACTTGATCTTGGCCCTGAACTTGGGGGTACCTCGCCATCATTTGTTGGGCGTCTTGCAACAAGGCGGGCACCGCCACACCCGAGCGCATCAGCAGTGATTGGGGGCCATCGGTTTGGCGCAACATCGCAACCAACAAGTGGGCTGGTTCAATATAGGCTTGGTCGGCGCCCAACACCAAGGTTTGGGCGTCGGACAAAGCTTCTTGAAACTTGGTGGTGAGCTTTTCGACTCGCATGGCTTATCCCGTCATTGTTGTGATGAACTGCATTTTGGGTTGCCACGCCTGTTTTCAAGCGGCGCAGCTGTGCCACGCGCGCCCAGAGCTTGATCCACATCAATCAAATGGCTTGGCGGGGCACTTGAATGCCCCAGCGAGATAGCGCATCGTCGTCACTGACCCGGGCATCCACCCAACGCGCACCGCTGGGGGTTTGCTCTTTTTTCCAAAATGGGGCTTGGGTTTTCAAGTAGTCGATCAAAAATTCACAGGCTTGAAAACTTTGTCCACGGTGTGCAGAGGTCACCCCCACCCACACAATTTGGTCACCAGGCATCAGGTCCCCAATGCGGTGGATCACCCGCGCCGCATAGATATCAAATTTGTCTTGGGCCTGGTTCAACATGGCCATGATGGATTTTTCGGTCATGCCCGGGTAATGCTCCAAGGCCATGGCCGACACAGACTGCCCATCGCTTTGGCTGCGAACCGTGCCCAAAAAACTGCACACCGCCCCCACCCGTTCATCTTGCGCGCGCAAGGCTTGGTGCTCTTGCCCAATGTCAAAGTCTTCGGCTTGAATAGACACTGACAAAGCAGACATCTTCAGCCCCCAGTCACCGGTGGGAAAAATGCCACCTCGTCGCCATCGCTCAAGGGTGCATCCTCGGCGCAGGCCACTTGGTTGAGGGCGGCACGCACTGCCTTGTGGCGTGCCAATGCCTCGGCATGTTGGGGGCTGATGGCCATCAGTTCCTTGCGCAACTCGCCCACATGGGTGGCTTGTGTTTGCACGGATTCCTGTCCCTTGCCAATGACTTCACGAACCGAAGCAAAGTAACGCAAATGAATTTTCATGACAACCACGGTGCAAAAGGCCAATAAGCCACCGCGTCACCATGGCTCAGCACGTGACCCGGAGCGACATCGATCAGCCCGTCGCCCCACACCACCGAGGTCAAGACCCCCGAGCTTTGGTTAGGGAAGAGGTCCAAACCGTCCTGGGCGTTGCGGCGAACGCGCAAAAATTCACGCCGCTTGTCGGGCTTGGGCCAGTCGAAATGGACGGGCAGTCGATAAGGGGATTGGACGCGCTCAACGCACCCTTGCAAGGCCGACAAAAAAGGCCTGACCACACACAAATAGGTCACGTAACTCGACACAGGGTTGCCCGGTAAACCCATGAAAAAACAGGGGGAATGGGTGGGCGATGGGCCCGCTGCATTGATCCAACCAAACGCCAAAGGCTTGCCTGGTTTCATGGCAATTTGCCACACATGCAAAACGCCCAGGGATTGAACAGCTGGCTTGACATGGTCCTCTTCGCCAACGGAGACGCCACCGCTGCTGACAATCAGGTCATGGTCAGCGCTGGCTTGGGCCAAGACATCGATGGTGGCCTGTCGCTGATCGGGCACGATGCCCAGATCGGTGACTTCGCAGCCCGCTCTTTGCAGCAAGGCGCGCAGAAAGAACCGATTGGAGTTGTAGATGGTGCCTGGCTTCATGTCGGCCGGCGCCACACTGCCGGGCATGATCAGCTCGTCGCCTGTGGAGAGCAAAGCGACCCGAGGTTTGCGCACCACCGGCAAAACAGCCCGGCCAATGCTGGCGGCCAAACCCAACTCGGCAGGTTGCAAGCGGCACCCCTTGGGCAAAATCGCATCCCCAAAAGACACATCTTCACCAGCACGGCGTATCCACTGGCCAAGCTTCACCGATTGATCCACCGTGATCAAGTCGGCTTGGACCGGGTCCAGGCTCACATGCTCTTGCATGACCACGGCGTCGGCGCCAGGCGGGATGGGGGCCCCTGTGAAGATGCGGGCCGCCTCGCCTGCATGCAACAGCTGGCCGTGGCTGCCCGCTGGAATGCGTTGGGTGACCCGCAGAGTCGCCCCCACTTGACTCACATCGCTGCAGCGCACCGCGTAGCCGTCCATCGAGCTGTTGTCCAGCGCAGGCACAGCCAATTCGGACACCACATCTTGGGCCAAGACACGCCCATCGGCGTCCCAAGTGGCCACCGTTTCAAGCGCTGAGATGCTTTGAACGTGCGACAAAATGATGGCCTGCGCATCGTCCAAAGACATCAATGGTTTGGCTGCTGAACTCATGGGTTGACCAGAGGGGATTGGTAAATGAAGCGATCTTGGTGCTGCATCAACCAGTCGGCCACCATTTGAGGGTCATTGAGGTCCAAAATATCCAAGTTGGTCGGCTCGGGCAAAGCATTGGTTTCATCGGTGGCGATGGCCACAATGAAGTCATCGTGGGGGTAGCGGACTGCTTTGCCCGTGCATGGCCGCCACACTTCGATTTTGAGCAAATCACTGTCCTTGAAGCCCTCAACTAGCACCCAATCCACCCCGGTATAGAGCTCTGCGATCAAGTGATGGGGGCTGAGCGTGGCGGCTTGCTCAAATTGACGCTGCAGCACCAAACGCTGGTTGCTGGCCACCACCACCTCAAAGGCACCGGCTTCCCGATGCCGCCAACTGTCTTTTCCGGGTTGATCGACATCAAAAGAATGGTGCGCGTGCTTGACCACCGACACCCGCAGGCCACGCGCTTTGAGGTGCCCGATCAATTTCTCCACCAAGCCGGTTTTGCCCGCGCCAGACTCGCCAGCGAAGCCCACCACTTTCATGGGCGTGGCCGGAGCGTCCATCACGCCACGGCCTCGCAGTGTTGTTGGATATACGCCTTGACCAAGTTCACATCAGGGGCCATGACACTGACCCGCTGGGGCAGCGAAGACAAGTCCAAAAATGCGGGTGGACATGGCGGCGCATGGCCCAGGGCTTGGACAATGGTGTCGGCAAATTTAATCGGCAATGCGGTCTCCAAAACCACCATGGGCACACCGGGTCGCACATGCTCACGGGCCACCTTCAAACCATCGGCGGTGTGGGTGTCAATGATTTGGCCAAACCTTTGGTGGGTGTCTTGGATGGTGTGCAAGCGGTCTGTATGGGTGCTGCGGCCGCTGGCAAAACCATGTTTTGTGGCTGCCAATGCGAATAAAGGGTCCGGCGACAGGTCAAAGCGACCTGTTTCTGAGAGCGCATCTTGGAACAGTTGCCGAACCCGGCGCGCATCGCCTTGGAGCAAATCGTGGACAAATCGCTCAAAGTTGCTGGCCTTGGAGATGTCCATCGATGGGCTCGAGGTTTCATGCGTTTGCGCGCTGCTGCG
>Ga0194077_1241_pt1 | contig 27675 bp, 26 predicted proteins | sample LauGreSuBDMM15SN_2_FD_133647 | JGI IMG/M metagenome (GOLD analysis project Ga0194077, IMG submission 133647) | reverse complement strand
TTTGGGTTGGCATCGCGAAGATGCGGTACAGATTGCCGCTTAGTCTGGCCGTGTCACTTCGGCATGCCCAGCTGAACCCGGATGGCCATTTCCGCTGATTGCATGTCGGCTTTGTTGATGACACCGAGTAGGTTTTTCAGACGGGTTTTGTCTGCCGCCATGATTTGGTCTGCCATGAGCTTGCTCTCCTGACCCTCGACCGTCACGATCGCCTCGCCCGGATAAAGGCGCTCCGTATTGCTGGAAAGTGGCACCACCACCACGCGGGCCAGGTTTCTATTGGCCGCGTCGTTGCTGACGATGAGCGCAGGCCGGGTTTTGCGGATTTCAGACCCCACCGCTGGGTCAAATTCAACCCACCAAACTTCACCGCGCCTCATTGACCATGTCCTTGGCCAAAGCATTGCTCCATTCTTGGGCATCTGCTTCTCGGGCGGTGTCGGCCGCCATGGCGCGATAGCCTTCGTCGAGCGCCGTGTCCATGACGTGGGGTCGCAAAAGATCTTCAATGAATTGGCTTATTTGGCGTTTGCCGATGGTTCTGTACAAACCATCGTAAACAGCCTCGTCCAAAGTAATGGTCATTCGCTTGTGCATAACGGTTATTTTATGCGCTATGCACTCAACGCACAACGAGGGCTAAGAATGCAAGGTTTGCAAGCATTCCGAAAACGTTGGTCCATGGCGATCAAGGGTTCGGCTTTCTGGCCCACCAGCCCTTGACCCTCAGTATGGGCCATTTAATTCGGGTTAAGGCGCAGAGTCGGTTGGGTCATTGCCATGGCACAGCTTTGCCAAAGCCACAAACTCCGCCACCGACACCTCTTGGGCACGGCGTTGGACATCAAAGTCGGCAGCCACACCCTTTTGCTGCAGCCATGCGCCCAAGGTGTGGCGCAACAGTTTGCGCCGCTGACCAAAGGCAACCCGGACCAGTTCTGACAGCATGGGCCAAGGCACATCGACCACATCGGCCAGGGGCACCATGCGCACCACCGCACTGTCCACTTTCGGCGGGGGGTGAAATGCGCCTGGCGCCACATCGAGCACCTTTTCCATTTTGTAGCGTGCTTGCAGCATGACACTCAGGCGCCCATAGTCTGCACTGTGGGGGGCTGCCACCATGCGCTCGACCACCTCTTTTTGCAACATGAAGTGTTGGTCTTGCACCACCGCCACATGGTCGAGCAAGTGAAACAAAATGGGCGTGGAGATGTTGTAGGGCAAGTTGCCCACCACCCGCAGCTGGGGAGCGTTGAGGCGCTGGGCTAATTCGGTGAAATTGACCTGCAACACATCCGCCTCGGTCACGCTCAATTGGGTGTGGCCGCGCAACTCACGGGCCAAGTCGCGGTCGATTTCGATCACCTGCAAATGTCCCAGGCGCTCGACCAAGGGCTGGGTCAAAGCGGCCCAGCCAGGGCCAATCTCGACCATGGCTTGCCCGGCTTGCGGTGCAATGGCACTGACGATGTCTTCAATGACCGCGCGATCGGTCAAAAAGTGCTGGCCAAAGCGCTTGCGCGGCGCGTTCGGGTGGGCCATGCTCAAAGTGGGTCGTCGCGGTATTCGACGTAAGAGCGCCCTCGGGTCTCTTGGGCCCAGGCGCGGTAGCTGTCTTCCAGCTTTTGTTCGCGCAAGATGTTGCGGGCCAATTCGCGTTGCTCTTTGACACTCAACTCGGCCTGGCGGCGCTCCATGACCTGAATGAGGTGAACGCCAAAGCGGGTGACCACTGGGGGCGAGGTTTGCCCAGGGGCCAACTTGTTCATGGCCTCTTCAAACTCTGGCACAAACATGCCCGGTCCGGCCCAACCCAAGTCGCCCCCGGAAGCGGCACTGCCGTCTTGCGAATGCAAGCGCGCCAGGGTGGCAAATTCGGCTCGCCCACTGTCGATCTGGGTTTTGAACTCTTGCATGCGTGCCCGCGCCGCATTCGGGCTGAGTTGTTCACCCGGGCGCAACAAGATATGGCGCGCCCGGGTTTGAGGAACGGTCAATGTGGAAGCCTGCGGTTGACGGCGCTCGACAAGCTTAAGGATGTGAAAGCCCGCCCCCGAAGGCACGGGTCCGGCCAATTGGCCCACCGCCAAACCTTTGACCGCATCGATGAACAAACTGGGGTAGCGCTGGGCGGGGCGCAAGCCCATCATGCCGCCCGTGGCTTTGTCGGACGCGTCTGAGTTTTCACGCGCCAAGGCCTCAAAGTCGGTTCCCGTTTTGAGTTTTTCCACCAGCGACTGCGCCCGCAACCGCACCGCTTGGCGCTGCGCATCGGTGGCTTCGTCTGGCACCGCCAACAAAATATGGCCCAAGGCCAAAACGGGGTCCGCTTCCTGGCTGGTTTTGATGCGCTCGGCCAGCAGCTTGTCGATTTCAGGCTCGGTGATGCGGATGCGCGCATTGACCTCGCGCTCGCGCAAGCGCTGCAAGGTCAGTTGCTGGCGCAAGTCGGCGCGAAATTGCGACAGGCTCATGCCTTGTTGCACCAAACGTTCGCGGAAAGCCTCCATGCTCACCCCATTTTGGGTGGCCATGCCTTGCTCGGCTTGTTCGAGAATGCTGTCTTCAATCCGAATGCCCAGGTCTTGCGCCAATCGCAGTTGGGCCCGCTCATCGATCAAGCGCTCCAACACCTGGCGCACCAACACTTCGCGGCGAGGGACAAAGCTGCCCTGTTGCTGTTGCATCTGCTGCACAGTCTGTTCGACTTGCTGCTGCAACTCTTGGTTGGTGATGGGTTCAGAGTCGACCACCGCCACAATAAAGTCTGAAGACCGTGCACCCGAGGTGTTGGCGTTTGTCGGATTGAGCGCCGGGCCCAACGCGGGGCCACCCAGGCGAAGTCCCTGGGCCATGCACACCGTGTTGACGCACAAAGCCATGGCGCATGCCAAGCGAATCACCCAAAACTGAAGCAAAGAATTTGTATGTTCACTCATATTGACCGAATCGGCTTGGAAAGCCCCCGTAGTCGCGCAAGTTTTGATAGCGTGGCACGTAATCCCTGAACACACCGGTGATATTTGAGCCCACACGGGACATCCCAGAAAACTCCATTTGGAACATGACCCGCTGAACCGCTCGGTCGGCCGTCAACTGGTACCGGTCCAACGCAATTCGCGTCAACCAACAGCCGGCATCGTATTCGACCCCCAGCAACGCATCGACCAACCGCGACTCTTGTTGGTTGTAGTTCAAACGCCCCACAGTGTACCAACGGCCTTCGCTGGCGCCCAAGCTGTTGTCTGCGCTGGCGCTGGCAGAAAACAGGTTTTGCAGGGGCCACTGCCAACTGGTATCGACAAACTCGCCACCGGCCGCGCCCACGGCATCGGCTTTGTAACGGTAGGCCATGTTCAAAACCCGATACGGCCCGGGTCGGTAGCGCGCGCCCAACGTGGAGCGCACCATGCGCGCAGCGTCCGGGCTGTATTGCAGGGCCGAGTCCAACGCCCACGCATTGACCAATTGCAAATTGGTGCCGGCCAAGGTGTCGCTGAGCTGCTCGGTGGCCGCCACGCCGCCGGGCAACACCACCTCTTGCGCGCGCAAGCGATAGCGCTGCGCCAACACAAAACGAGCCCGCTCTGCACCCGACTGCGGGTCCAAAAACCGCGATGTGGCGCCCGTGGTCACCTGGTGGCTGTCTGAAATGCGGTCATACCCAGTGAAGGCGTTTTCCGTGAAGATGGTGGCGATATTGAAGTCGTAACTGGCCGAGTCGTAATTGGGCAGGCTGTTTTGGTCTTTGAACGGGGTGTTGACATAAAAGATGCGCGGCTCCAAGGTTTGCACCCAGTTCACATCAAACAGCCGTGTGGGTCGCTCAAACACCGCGCCCGCATCCAGGCTGTAGCCGGGCACCACCACCGAGGCATTGCGCACGCCCGTGCTGGCCAAGGCCTGGTCAAACTGATACGTACGGGCATTCAAGGTGAGCTTGGGCGTGACGGCGCCGTAAGGCGTGATCCACGACTGCGCCACTTGCACTTGGCTGACCATGCGCTGTGCGTTGTCATTGGTCAGGCTCAAAAACTCGCGATTGGACTGAAAGCGCGTCATCTCCCCCAGAAGCTGCACATCCAGGCCTGAAGGGTAGGCCCAGCGGTATTGGCCGCTCAACTTGGGCACCATGTCGTAAGGCGGTGTGATGGGGGTGCTGGTGTCTTGCAAGGTTTGCCAGCGCAGCGTTCTGAATTGCGAGGTCAGGCCACCACTGGCATAGGCCACATTGGCGTCGGCCGGCAACAAGCGCAAGGCGCCGTTGATGTTGTTGCGCGGAAAGTCTTTCCAATAGTTGTCGTCACTCACCCGGTTGATGTTCAAGCCCAATTGCACCGGCCCCAAGCGGGCCGAGCGGGTGTCGAGCGTGCCTTGGTGCAGCAAGGAGGTGCCCCACCGCGTCGCACCGCCCAAACGGTCATAGGGCATCACATCCAGCTTGGCCGTTCCCTGAAACGGGGGCAGCACGCTCTCCAGATACCGAAACTCGCCCGATAAATTCAGGCCCCGCTCGGTCATCAGGCGCGGCGTGATCAACAAGTCCCGATTGGGCGCGATGTTCCAGTAGTACGGTTGCGAATAGGTGAAGCCATCGATGCTATTGGTCTCGATGGTCGGCGGCAGCAAGCCCGATCGGCGCTGGCTGGTCATGGGAAAGGCAAATGAGGGCACACGCACCACGGCGGTGTCTTTGAAGTACAAAGCGCCATTGGTCACCTCGGCATCGCCTTTTTCGCTGTCCAAGCTCAACCGATCGGCCCGGATCAGCCAATCCGGCAACCAACTCGGGCCTGGCTTGCGCCGACAAGTGGTGTAGTCGCCTTGGTGAATGACGGCGCGCTTTTCATCCAAAAAATCCACCCGCTTGGCCCGTCCGTGCCCTTGGCTGCGCAACAACTGGTAACTGGGTTCGGTGATGCTGCCCTCAAACGCCTCTATTTTCAAATCCAGGTCGGGGCCTTCAAACACATTGCCGGCTTGGTTGATGCGCACATTTCCACGGGCGCGGGCCACGTCAGTGGGCTGAAAATAATCAATCCGCTCGGCGCGGATCAAGGTATCGGCCCGGCGCAGTTGCACGTCTCCCAGCATGAGCAAATCCAAATCCGGCCGCCCCGACAAATGATCGGCTTGGATGAACAGGGGCTGCAGCGCTCGGTTTTGGGCCGGCACCAGCAAGGGCAACAGGCTGCTGGGCTTGAGCACCGGCGCGCCCAGCTCAGGCTGGGGCAGCGGCGACTGCGCCAAAGCCACACCCATGCACAGCCCCGCTGAAACGGCCCATAAGGCTTGGTGAGCATGTTTGGCTTTAAAAGGGAGGCGGGCGTTCATGTTGGGGGCGTTCAAGCCGTGATGGACACATGCGACAACCGGCCAGGCGGCCCAGCTCGCAGCACCGGCACAGGTTTGTAGAATGGATTATCCATGAGCACCCCCACCATCGAAGCCGACCAAACCCCGGGCACATCCAGCCAGGTGCAGTGGACAGATGCGGCGCGCCAAGCCCATTTTGGGCATTGGTTGAACACCCTGGCCATGGGCCATGGTCTGCATCTCCCCAGTTTGCGGGTGGCCTCGGCCGACGCCAGTTTCAGGCGCTACTTTCGCGTCGACACCCACCAGGGCAGCTTGATCGTGGTGGACGCCCCGCCAGCGCACGAAAACTGTGCAGCTTTCGTCAAAGTGGCCGGCTTGATGCTGGCTGCGGGCTTGAACGTACCTCAGGTGCTCGATTGGCAGCGCGAACACGGCTTCATGCTGCTGACCGATTTGGGCCAACACACCTGGATGCAGCAACTCGATGCCAGCCAAGCCCCCCAACACCTGGGCGACTTTGGGCGCGCCATCGATGCCTTGATCGGCTGGCAAAGCGCCAGCCAAGTCAACGTGTTGCCACCCTATGACCCAGCCTTGTTGATGCGCGAATTGCAACTCTTCCCCGATTGGTACGTGGCGCAACACCGCGGTCTCACGTTGAGCGATGCAGAGCGTCAAACCTTGGACCACGCCTTTGCCACCATCGTGGCGCGCAACTTATCGGTGCCCCAGGTGTATGTGCACCGCGACTTCATGCCACGCAACCTGATGCTGCCGCCCGATCCGCAAGAGCGACGCCTGGGGGTGCTGGACTTTCAAGACGCGGTGTACGGACCCATCACCTACGACATCGCCAGCCTGATGCGCGACGCTTTCATATCTTGGGACGAAGCCTTTGTATTGGACGTCACCGTGCGGTATTGGGAACGCGCCAGGCAACAAGGCTTGCTGGGCACGGGTGAGCTGTCGACCGATTTCGGCCTGTTTTGGCGCGAAGTGGAATGGATGGGCTTGCAGCGCCACCTCAAAGTGGCGGGCATCTTTGCCCGCCTGGGCCTGCGCGACCACAAACCCAAATACCTGGCCGACACGCCGCGCTTCATGGCCTATATCCGGGCCACCTGCAGCCGCTACCGCGAACTCTTTCCCTTGCTGCGCTTGATCGACCGCATCGAAGGCCAATCCGGCGTCAGCGGCTACGCTTTTGGCCGGGTCTGACGGCCCGCCCACCACTGGCCGACCCCGTGCCCCGTTTTTTCCACCCCGACCCCTTGGTCGCCCAGACCTGTGTGTCTTTGGCACCGGCCGCGGCACGCCACGCTCAGGTTTTGCGCTTGCAGCCCGGCGACGAGGTTCGCTTGTTCAATGGCGCGGGCGGGGAATGGACGGCTCAAGTTGAACACATGGGCCGCAAAGAGGTGACGGTGAACATCATCATGCACCAAGCCATTGAGCGCGAGGCACACAACCACGTGGTGCTGGCCGTGGGCATGCCCGCCAATGAGCGCATGGACTGGTTGATTGAAAAGGCCACCGAGCTGGGCGTGGCGCGCTTGGTGCCACTGATGACCGAACGCAGTGTTTTGCGTTTGCATGCAGACCGGGCGCTCAAGCGCCAAGCCCATTGGCAAGCACAGGCGCTGGCCGCATGCGAGCAATGCGGCCGCAACCGCCCCCCCACCATTGACCTGCCGCAAAGTTTGGGCCAGTTTCTCGCGCAGGACCTCGGGCCGACGGCCAAACGGCTGTTGTCGCTGGCCCCGAGCGCAACACCCACCCACACCGCCAACTCCCACGTGACCGTGCTCAGTGGTCCCGAAGGGGGTTTGAGCAGCGCTGAAGAGGCTTTGGCCCTGGCCGCGGGTTTTGTACCCTGGCAACTGGGCCCGCGCATTTTGCGCGCAGAGACTGCCGCCTTGGCCGCATTGACTTTGTGTGCTGAGACTGCCCCCATGTGATTTCTCCCTTGGCTCATTTATCCGCGTTCTATTACAAAGAAAGAAAACCATGAACCGACACCTGTGGCTGCTGACCTTGGCACAAGGCCTGTTTTTCACCAACAACGTCACCTTCATCGCCATCAATGGATTGGTGGGCTTGAGCCTGGCCCCGGTCGGCTGGATGGCCACCTTACCCGTGATGGGCTATGTGGTGGGCAGCGCCCTGAGTGCGGCCGTGGTCTCACGCACCCAAGCCCTGTGGGGGCGCAAAAAGTCGTTTCAAATGGGTTTGGTCGTGGCCTTCTTCTCCTGTGCCCTGGCCTTGTGGGCAGTGATGCACCAATGGTTTTGGCTGCTGGTGTTGGCCACCTTCATCGCCGGCTACTACAGCGCCAATGCGCAGCTGTATCGGTTTGCAGCCGCCGAGCTGTCCCCCCTGGAAGGGCGCGAAAAAGCCGTGTCATGGGTCATGGCCGGTGGCTTGATGGGCGCCATCGTCGGGCCCAACCTGGCCAATCAAACCAAGAACTTGTTGGGCGTGCCGTTTGCGGGGGCCTACTTGAGTTTGATGGGTGTGGCCGTGCTGGCCTGGCTGGTGATTGACAGAATTGACTTTGGACCCACACCCCCCCCACCGCCCGCAGGTCATGTACAACGCTCGTGGGGCAGTCTGATGCAACAACCCGTGTTTTTTGTGGCCGCCTTGAGCGCGGCCTTGGGCTATGGGGTGATGAACCTGCTCATGGCCGCCACCCCCCTGGCCATGCAAAACTGCGGCATTGGTTTCAGTGACACCGCCTGGGTACTTCAGTGGCATGTGATCGGCATGTTTGCGCCGGGGTTTTTCACCGGTCACCTGATCAAACGGTTTGGCGCTTTGCCCGTGATGGGGGTGGGTGTGTTGCTCAACTTTGTTTGCGTGGCCATCGCATTGAGCGGCATCGAAGTGCAACAGTTTTTGATCGCCATGCTGCTGCTGGGCGTGGGCTGGAACTTCTTGTTCACCGGCAGCACCACCTTGTCGATGCAAGGTTACGCGCCAGAGGACAAGCACCGGGCACAAGCGGTACTTAACTTTTGCGTGTTTGCCACCATGGCGGTGACATCGTTTGCCTCCGGGGCATTGGTCACCACATCGGGCTGGGATTGGCTGAACCTGGGCTCTTTGCTGCCCATTGGGGTCACCGGCCTGGCGTTGTTGTGGCTGGCCCGGCATATGCACAACAACAAACCACAAATCGCTTAAAGCCGGTCTGCGCTCACTGAAACGTGAACACCGCCGTGGCGGCGCGCCAATTGGGCCAGTGGCGAATCACACGCCCCTGGTGCAAGCCAAATGCGTCGGTGATGCGCAAGTTATTTTTTTGCGCCAGCAGGGCAAAGTCGCTGTAAGTGCCAACCCGAATATTGGGCGTGTCGTACCACTGATAAGGCAGGCGCTTGGTCACCGGCATGCGCCCGGTCAGCACACTCCAGCGGTTGGGCCAATGGGCAAAGTTGGGAAAGGCCACCACGCCCATGCGCCCCACACGGGCGGTCTCGCGCAGCATCGTCTCGGCATTGCGCAGGTGTTGCAGGGTGTCAATTTGCAGCACCACATCGAACGACTGGTCTTCAAACATGCTCAAGCCCTGCTCCAGGTTGAGCTGAATCACCGACACACCGCGCTGCACGCAAGCCAACACATTGGCGTCGTCTATTTCCACGCCGTAGCCGGTGCACCCACGCTCAGATTGCAAAAGGCTCAGGAACGCCCCATTGCCGCAGCCCAGGTCCAGCACCCGGCTGCCGCGCGGCACCAAATTGGCCAGGGCTTGCATCACTTGGGGATCGCTCACAGGGCCACCTCTTGCAAAGACATTTGTGCAAAATAACTGCGCACCAAAGCCAGGTAGCGGGCATCGTCGAGCAAAAACGCATCGTGCCCATGGGGCGCATCGATTTCCGCATAGCTGACCGCGCTGCGGTTGTTGAGCAAGGCGCGCACCATCTCACGGCTGCGCGCTGGAGAAAAGCGCCAATCGGTGCTGAAGCTGACCAACAAAAAGGCGGCCTTGGCGCGCGCCAAGGCGGCGCTCAAGTCGCCGCCAAATTCCCGCGCTGGGTCAAAGTAATCCAGCGCGCGGGTGATGAGCAAATACGTATTGGCGTCAAAGTATTCGCTGAATTTGTCACCCTGGTAGCGCAAATAGCTCTCGATCTGAAACTCCACGTCCTGGGTGGAATAACGGTAAGCCTGATCGGTTGCCACCTGCAAGCGACGACCAAATTTTTCGTTCATCACATCGTCGCTGAGGTAGGTGATGTGGCCCAACATGCGGGCAATGCGCAAACCGCGTTTGGGCACCACGCCATGGGCATAAAAATGACCCCCATGAAAGTCCGGATCAGTGACGATGGCCCTGCGGGCCACCTCATTGAAAGCAATGTTTTCGGCGTTCAAATTGGGCGCGCTGGCAATGACCAGCGCGTGCCGGACCCGGTCTGGGTATTGCAAGGTCCAGCTGAGGGCTTGCATGCCGCCCAAACTGCCACCCATCACCGCGGCGAGTTGCTGGATGCCCAAGGCATCCAGCAAGCGGGCCTGTGAGTTGACCCAGTCCTCCACCGTGACCACGGGGAAGTCCGCACCATAAATGCGCCCGGTCTCAGGATTGACATGCATGGGACCGGTGGAGCCAAAGCACGAGCCCAGATTGTTCACGCCGATGACAAAGAAGCGATTGGTGTCCAGGGGCTTGCCCGGACCCACCATGTTGTCCCACCAACCTTCGCTTTTGTCTTGGCCGGGATAAACACCGGCCACATGGTGCGAGGCGTTGAGCGCGTGACAAATCAAGACCGCATTGCTGCGCTGCGCGTTGAGTTGGCCGTAGGTTTCATAAGCCAGTTGGTAAGGCCCCAGCGTCAAACCACTCTTCAAACCCAAGGCTTGGGTGAATGGCAGGGTATGGGTGTGGGCAATCAGGGTCATGGAGCACTTTGGGTCAGCCTTGACGGCGCCCGAAGCAGTCCGTTTTTAGCTGAATTTATTGACGCGCCCGCAATCTCAAGCAAATCGGCGCTTGTAATCATTTTAGCCAAGGCGAAAGGTAAGATTCTTTTTGCCAGATCTTCTGGGTGCACGCATCGGTCGTTCACTTCACCGCGCCACGCTGACCCATAAAGCACATTTTGCATAAAAATAAGCCAAGCTCGGTTTTGAGTTCTAATGTTTACACTTTGTTGTAGAATATGCCACATAACTGATAAATTCCATGAAATTAACATCATCAGCCCTCTTTTTTCTGATCGCTTTTAATGGATTAGGCGGTTTGGCAACCCATGCCTGGGGACAAGCCTTGCCCGGGCAAGGGGCCTTGCCCCCGTTGATGGCGGAGGCCTTGGCGCGCCATCCCCAGGTGCGCATGCAACAAGCCCTGGCTTCTGCTGCAGGCATTGATGTGGACAGCGCACGCTGGCAATACTTTCCGACTCCATCGGTGAGCATGGAGCGGGCCAACTCCACCAACGACCCGGCCTTGGTCAACCGCGATGACCCGGTCACCACCGTGCGGCTGAGCCAGCCCATTTGGACCGGCGGCAAGCTCGCAGCCAATGTGACACGGGCCACCGAACTCAAACAAAGCAAAGAATCCGCCGTGCAAGAGGTGCGCCAACAACTGTCCTTGCGTGTGTTGCAAGCCTATACAGATTGGCAATTGGCCCATTTGCGCGGCAAGGCCTTTGAAGACAGCCTGCAAGCCCAAAAGAAACTGTTGGGGCAGGTGGAGCGTCGCTTGGGCGCGGGCGCCGCCACCGAAGCTGATGTGTTGTTGTCCCAGAGCCGGATCGAGTCTACCCAAGCTGACTTGTTTGGCATCGAGTCGCAAAAAGCCTCAGCCCTGGCGCGCTTGAGTGAGTTGCTGGCCCGGCCCGTCTTGTCGCCCGAGCTCGCCGCCGCACTCAGCCCCGCTTTGCCTCTTGAGGGTGATGACACCGCGTGGATGGGCAAGGCACAAAGCAACAGCCCCGCCATCCAGCGCTTACAAGCCCAGGCCTTGGCCACCGAGGCTGAAGTCACCGCTGCTCGGGCCGATATGTTTCCTCAACTGAGTTTGCGCTTTGAACGCCAAAATGGCAGCTTTACTTACCTGAACTACGGCACCGTTGATCGGGTGTATCTCAGCGTCTCCTCTCAAGTCGGTGCAGGGTTGTCCAGCTTCACGCAGCAACAGTCGGCTCAGATGCGCCTGGCCGCCGCCCAAACCGAAGTCGAAACGGAGCGCCAAAACCTCAGCGAGCAAGTGCGCAACGATTTGACCTTGTACCGCAATTTGTCGGTGCGCATCCCCTCCTTGAGCGCATCTTTGCGTTCGACCCGTCAGATTCAAGAAGCCTGGGAGCGCCAGTTTTTGGCGGGGCGCAAAAGTTGGCTGGAGGTCATGAATGCCGTGCGCGAAATTCAACAAGCCGAAAGCCAACTGATCGAGGCCCAAACCAATCAAATGCAGCTGAGTTGGCGCCTGACCATTTTGGCCGACGGTGGGCCCCGCTTGCCCACAGCCGCCCGCTAAAACCCCCCGCAAGAAAAGCACGCCATGAACACGCTCTACATGACTTTGATGCGTTTGAACGCATTGCAAAACACCGCCAGCGACCGTTTGGCCTTGGTAGAGGCGGTCGACTCGGCCTACAAGTTGGTGACCACCGCCAGCGACGCTGAGCTCGATCCTCAAAGCGTGCTCAACACCATCAGCACACACTTGCAAGCGCCACGCTTCAAGTCCGTGCGCCAACTCGACCCTGCCGCCATGCCGGTGCTGGTGCACGATGCACAAAAAGGGTTTGCTCTGGTGCGTGGTTTGAATGCGCGCCAACAATGGGTGATCGAGCGCTTTGATGACGAGCAGAAAAAATGGTCCGAAGAGGTGCTCGAAGGCAAACCCCAGGGGCGCTTTTTTCGCGGTTTAGCCGCCAAGCCTTTTGAGGCCCACCGCAGCCCCGTGTTTCGCATCATCACCAATGAGATGTGGCGTTCTAAATCCATCTTCACAGAGATTTTGATTGGCAGCATCGTCATCAACTTGATTGCCTTGGCCAGCTCTTTTTTCAGCATGCAGGTCTACGACCGCGTGGTGCCCACCGGTGCGGTACAAACCCTGCTCGCACTGACCATGGGCTTGATGATTGCCATTTTGTTTGAGCTGCTGCTCAAGCATTTGCGCAGCCACTTTTATAAGTCCTTGATCGACAGCGTCGACCAACGCTTGGCGCGCGCCACCTACATGCGGTTTTTGCAAATTCGCTTGGACCAGCTGCCCCGCAGCGTGGGCAGCTTGGCCTCGCAACTGCGCGGCTATGAATCAATCCGCTCCTTTCTCACAGCCATCACCACCCAAATGGCGGTGGACGCACCCTTTGCGATTGTCTTTTTAATACTGATCGGCATCTTGGGTGGGCCTTGGTTGGCGGCCATTCCATTGGCCTTTTTGTTTTTGTCATTGGCCATGGGGTTTTACTTCAAAAGCAAATCCGATCGGCTCGCTGAGGTGGTTTACCTGGCCAGCAACTTCAAAACCGGCTTGCTGGTCGAGAGCATCGAGGGGGCAGAGACCATCAAGTCTGGCCAGTCGGGCTGGCGCATGTTGCAGCGCTGGATGAACTCCACTGACGAGGCGCGCAGCAGTGAGTTGGAAATGCGCACGGTGACCGAGAACGCGCAGCACATCACAGCGGCTTTTCAGCAGGTTTCTTACGCTTTGCTGGTGGCCACTGGCGCATTGATGGTCAGCCGCGGCGAGGTGACCATGGGCGGCTTGATTGCGTGCAGCATTTTGTCGGGCCGCGTGCTCACGCCCATTGCCGGTCTTCCCGCGCTGTACTTGCAATGGTCCAACACCAAGGTATCCGTGAAGATGCTCAACTCCCTTTGGAGCTTGCAAGACGACCACCACGGTGTGGACACGCCCGTGATGCCCGACAGCATCCATGGCGCATACCGTTTTGAGAATGTGACCTCCAGTTATGGTGGCGCACGCCTGGCTTTATCAGCGCCCCAATTGCAAATCCGCTCCGGCGAAAAAATTGGTGTCTTGGGCCCCATTGGCGCGGGCAAAACCACCCTGTTGCGCTTGCTCAGCGGTATGTATGCCCCGCAACAAGGCCGGATTTTTTTGGACGATTTGGACTTGGGCCACATCCACAAAGGCGTGCTTTCCGAACACATCGGTTATTTGCAACAAGACGGTCGCTTGTTTGCGGGCAGCTTGCGCGAAAACCTGACCTTGGGATTGGTGGTACCTGATGATTCGCGCATCTTGGCTGCGGCTGAACGCACAGGCTTGCTGCAGTCGGTGATCCAATCACACCCCGAGGGGCTGCAGCAAAAAATTTCCGAGGGCGGCTTGGGCTTGTCTGGCGGTCAAAAACAATTGGTCAATTTAACCCGTGTTGTTTTGCGCGAGCCCACCATCTGGTTGCTCGACGAGCCCACCTCCAATGTGGACAAAGCCACCGAGCAGCGCATCATTCAAATGTTGGCCGAAACCCTCAAGCCCACAGACACCTTGATCTTGGTCACCCATAAGCCAGAGTTATTGGTGTTGGTTCAGCGTTTGCTGATCGTGGCGCAAGGTCAGGTGGCCCTGGACGGACCGCGCGATGACGTGCTGCGGCGCTTGCAATCCAATACCCCAGCGACCCAAGGAGCCTCCGCATGAGTTATGCCGACCAACACAGAAGCTGGCCGATGATTTCGATCTTGTCCGCTGGGTTTGCCGCTTTGGCGTTTTGGGCCTCACATTCAGAACTGGATCAACTGGTGCGGGCCACCGGCCAGGTGATTCCCGATGCGCGCACCCAAATTATCCAAGCCGCAGATGGCGGCGTGCTGTTTGCACTGAACGTTCAAGAAGGCCAAGCGGTCAAAGCGGGCCAAACCCTGGCGGTGCTGGAAAAAGAGCGGGCCCAAGCGGGCTTCAAGGAGGTGGTGGCGCGGGTGGCTTCGCTGCGCGCCATTTTGGACCGCACATCTGCCGAAATCTCGCAAAAACCTTTGGCTTTCAACCGACAAAGTGCCGCCTTTCCAGAGTTCACCACGGCCCAGGCGGGCTTGTACATGCAACGCAAAAAAACACTGGACGAAGAGTTGGGTTACCTGAACGAAGCTTTGGCCAATGCCAAGGAAGAGCTGGACATGAACCAAAAGCTGATGAAGACGGGCGACACCAGCCGGCTTGACCTGTTGCGCTCTGAGCGCCAGGTCACCGACTTGGCCGGGCGCATCAGTGCCACCCGGAACCGCTATCTGCAGGAATCGCGACAAGACGCCAGCAAGGCCGAAGAAGAACTGGCCACCACCCAACAAAAACTCAATGAGCGTCAAAGCATCTTGAACCACACCGATTTGACATCCCCCGTGGGCGGTGTGGTGAAGTACCTGCGCGTCAACACCATCGGTGGGGTTTTGCGCCCAGGAGACGAGTTGATGCAAATCGCGCCTACCGATGGCGGCTTCTTTGTCGAAGGCCGAGTCACCCCCAGTGACGTGGGCAGCTTGAAGCTCGGCCTGCCGGTGACGGTTCGGGTGGATGCCTTTGACTATTCCATTTACGGCACCCTCAAAGGCCGCTTGACCCACATCAGCCCCGACACCTTGAGCGAACAAGGCAGTCGCGGCGAGACCAATGTGTTTTACCGCATCCAGGTGCGCCTAGACGCCGACCAGTCTCACAACCCCCGCGCGCAAGACATTGTCATCAAGTCAGGCATGACCACCAGCCTAGACATCCGCACCGGCGAGCGCACGGTGCTGCAATACCTGATCAAACCCATTTTCAAGGCCTTCCAAGGGGCCATGACCGAGCGCTGACCCCGACACACACCATTTTGGTGTGGTTTTTGCTTGCATTTGGTGCGATGTGCTTTTTGATCCGAAAAGCGCACCCAAACAAAGCATTTATATGGGGGCTTGCGCATGGACGCACCAAAAACGAGCGCTGATGCACTGTTTATTCTCTTGGGCGCCATCATGGTTTTGGCCATGCACGCCGGTTTTGCATTTCTAGAGTTGGGCACGGTGCGCAAAAAGAACCAGGTCAATGCCCTGGTCAAGATCTTGGTTGATTTTTGTGTATCAGCCTTGGCTTATTTTGTGGTCGGCTTTGGCGTGGCCTATGGCACAGGGTTTTGGGTTTCGGCCGAGTCCTTGGTGGCCCAAAACGGCTACGAGTTGGTGAAGTTTTTCTTTTTATTGACCTTTGCGGCCGCCATTCCGGCCATCATCTCCGGTGGCATTGCCGAGCGCGCCAAGTTTTGGCCTCAATTGATGGCCACCGCCGTTTTGGTGGGGTTTGTTTACCCACTGTATGAAGGGGTTGCCTGGAACCAGAAATGGGGCATCCAGGCTTGGTTGCTGACCCACACCGGCGCGGAGTTTCATGACTTTGCAGGCTCGGTGGTGGTGCATGCCATGGGCGGTTGGCTGGCCTTGCCGGCAGTGATATTGCTGGGCGCGCGCAGCAACCGCTACCGAAAGGACGGCGCCGTTTCTGCGCACCCGCCTTCGAGCATTCCTTTTTTGGCCTTGGGCGCATGGATTTTGATCGTGGGTTGGTTTGGTTTTAACGTGATGAGCGCCCAAACCCTGGACAAAATGACGGGCCTGGTGGCCGTCAACTCCTTGATGGCCATGGTTGGCGGCACCTTGGCGGCATTGGCGATGGGCAAAAACGACCCGGGCTTCGTGCACAACGGCCCGTTGGCAGGCTTGGTCGCGGTGTGTGCCGGATCTGACGTCATGCACCCCATGGGCGCACTGGTGGTCGGTGCCGTGGCGGGTGTGGTTTTCGTGATCATGTTTACCCTGACGCAAAACCGCTGGAAGATTGACGATGTGCTGGGGGTTTGGCCCCTGCATGGTTTGTGCGGCACCTGGGGCGGGGTGGCGGCAGGTATTTTTGGTTTGCCCGCCTTGGGTGGTTTGGGCGGGGTCAGCTGGCAAGCCCAGGTGTTGGGCACCTTGTTGGGGGTCGTGTGGGCTTTGGTGGCCGGCACCGTGGTTTATGGCTTGCTCAAAATGACCATGGGCTTGCGGCTCAGCCCCGAAGAAGAGTTTGAGGGGGCCGACTTGAGCATCCACCACATCAGTGCCAGCCCAGAAAGAGAAGCCTCCTGGTGAGGGTTTGCCCTAGAGTGTGGTTTTTTTGGGTGCTTTTGGAATGATGAGGCATATTAAGTTTGCACTTTTCATCTTCCTGACCCACATAATGCATTTGCTTATGTCTTTCAATAAGACAAAAGTGGTTTGGGTGATCGGTCAGTTTCGCGCCTCCGCTTCCTTTGTGTTGTGCTTTCGGGACCCCATCGCTTGTTTTTTAGTGTTTTTTAGGAGTCCCTAGCATGGGCAACAAACTGTACGTGGGCAATTTGCCGTACACGGTACGCGATGGCGATCTGGAGCAATCTTTTGGTCAGTTCGGTACCGTCACCAGTGCCAAAGTCATGATGGAGCGCGACACGGGTCGATCCAAAGGCTTTGGTTTCGTAGAAATGGGCAGCGATGCCGAGGCGCAAGCCGCCATTGCCGGCATGAACGGTCAGCCTTTGGGCGGACGCAGTTTGGTCGTCAATGAGGCCCGTCCCATGGAAGCACGTCCTCCCCGCACTGGCGGTGGTGGTGGCTACGGTGGTGGTGGCGGCGGCGGTGGTTACGGCGGTGGCGGTGGCGGTGGCTACGGTGGTGGTGGCGGCGGTGGCGGTGGTGGTCGACGCGAAGGCGGCGGCGGCTACGGCGGCGGCGGTCGTCGCGACAGCGCTGGCACCGATGGTGGTTTCCGCAGCCCTTACGGCTCGGGCCCACGTGGCGCTGGTCGCAACGACAACAACCAAGGTTATTGAGTTTTCACTCAACACGCCCTGAAAAGCCCCGCAAGGGGCTTTTTTTATGGGCGGTTGATGATGGTGTTGCTTTTGGGTTCGCCTGAGCCACGCCCAGTTGGCGTGATGGACATGCGCACTTTTCCGCTCAGGTCCAATTGCTGCGTCACGTGATCGTATTGCAGGCGTTGGCCCTCCATGCGGTCGTTTCCGCGCTGCAACTGCACCGGCTGATCGGTGCGCATGCGCTCGCGACGCGCGTCCAAGAACAGGGTTTGGGTTTGGACCACCAGACCCGGACCCGCTGGGGTTTTTCCTTGGGGGGCGGCCGTTCGCTCGATGCGCACATCGCCCCACAAGGTCACCTCACTGCCATCGGCATTGCTCTCACCTTGAACCGCCTTGGCGGAGGTTTTATCGCCTTGCGGGGTGTGCCAAAGCAGCACAGGTTGTTCAAAGCGCAGCGTCTGGGTGTCTGGATAGTGCCGCACCTCCAGGGCTTGCAGCCGCGCACGCGGGCGACCATCGGCTTGGAACTGCTGCAACACCACGCGGCCCATGGTGTAGTCAGGCACATGGCGCGGCGCCAATTCCGGCATGGGCGCTTCGGGCTGCGGGGCGTTGCGCAACAAGCCATAGGTCAAAAAAGCCAGCACACCCATCAGCAAGACGGGCAAATACAGAATCAACCAGTTGCCCAGGTCCAAACACACATGGACCGCTTTTTGTGCTGTGCGGCGAATGGCCCCTGGCCCATTCACACCTGGCTCCAGATGCGCAATTGTCTGGCGTAGTCGCCCTTGGCCATCAACAACACGTCACAAAACTCACGCAGCGCACCGTGTCCGGCTGCTGCACGTGTCACATGGTGTGCCACCGCCAACACCTCGGTGTGCGCGCCCGGAGGCGCACAACACAGGGCACTGCGCAACATCATCGGCAAGTCGGGCCAGTCGTCCCCCATGGCGGCGGCTTGTGCCCAGCCCAAGCCCATGTCTTTGAGGACTTGTTCGGCCACCACACACTTGTCTTTGATGCCAAAAAATGCGCGCTCTAGGCCCAAGGCGGTCAAGCGTTGGCGCAAGGGGGCACTGTCGCGGCCCGTGATCACCACCACCGTGACACCGGCCTCTTTCAACAATTGCAGCCCCATGCCGTCCAAGGTGTGAAAGCGCTTGATCGACTCGCCTTGGCCGTCCAAATACAAGCCGCCATCGGTGAAGACACCATCGACATCCAAAAACAGCAAGCGGACGTTTTGGGCTTTGAGCAGCAACTCCGTGGGGAATTTTTGCGTGGCTTGCATCAAATCACCTTGGCGCGCATCAAGTCGTTGCTGTTGATAAAACCACAAAGACGCTGTTGATCGTCCACCACCAGCAAGCTGGTGATGCGATGGTCTTCCATGATTTGCGCCGCTTGGGCCGCCAAGGCGTTGACCGAGATGGTGCGCGGGTTGGGCTTCATCACTTTGCCGGCGGATATGGTTCGCAAGTCTTGACCACTCTCGACCAGTCGGCGCAAGTCTCCGTCAGTAAAGATGCCCAAAATACCCCCCTGCTCATCGGTGACCGCCGTGGCACCCAACCCCTTTTGGCTCATTTCGCGCATGAGTTCTGTCAATCCCGCTTGTGGCCGAACAGCGGGCAATTGCGGGCCCGAACGCATCACATCTTTCAGATGGGTGAGCAACTTGCGCCCCAATGCGCCGCCCGGGTGCGACCTGGCAAAGTCCTCGGCCTGAAAGCCGCGCGCGTCGAGCAAAGCCATCGCCAACGCGTCGCCCATGGCCAACTGCGCCGCCGTGCTGGCCGTGGGTGCCAAATTGAGCGGGCAAGCCTCTTGTTCCACGCTGCAATCCAACACCGCCAGCGCATGCTTGGCCAATGTGGACTGGTCCCCGGCCGTGATCGCCACGATGGGCACACCTTGCCGCTGCAACAGTGGTAGCAACACAAGGATTTCTTCACTCTCACCACTGTTGGACAAGACCAAGGCCACATCTGTGTCTTTGATCATGCCCAAATCGCCGTGGCTGGCTTCGGCAGGATGAACAAACATGGCCACCGTTCCCGTGGAGGCCAGGGTGGAGGCGATCTTGCGGCCAATGTGGCCGCTTTTGCCCATGCCCATCACCACCACGCGCCCGGGTGCTTGCAACAAAATGCGCACCGCCCGCACAAAAGACGGGCCAATGGTTTTTTTCATTCCCAAGATGGCCTGGGATTCGATGTCCAAGGTGTTGTGGGCCAAGTCAATGATGCGTTGCGATTCTTTGTCCCGCGTGTTGGAGATCAATGCGTCTGCTCGCTGTTGCCGGCCGTTGGCGGGGATGTGTTCGGTGGGGGCGCTGGACATGGCTTCATTCTATCGATGCCATCGGTTCGCACCTGCGCCATTTTGGCGCTAGGCCGCTCTCATTTGCCGATGCAGAAGCGGGAGAAAATTTCGCCCAGCAAATCGTCGGCCGTGATGCCGCCTGTGATGGTGGCCATTTCTTGCTGAGCCAAGCGCAACTCTTCGGCCACCAGTTCGAGTTTCAAGGGTTTTTCCAACAGGCCCTCTTGGGCATTGGACAGTCGCGCATGAAACGCTTTCAAAGCCTGAAGATGTCTTTCGCGGCCACTGTATTCGCCCTGATCGGCGCTGGCTTGGCGCCCCACGGTGGCCAATATCTCTTGCTTGAGTTGAGGCAAGCCCGCCCCGGTCTGTGCGGATATCCAGATGCAGTTGTCATCCCGCCCTGGTGTTGATATGTCTGTGATCAGGTCCGTTTTGTTCCACACTTGCAAACACCGCTGCTGCGGGCCCAGGCGCTGTTGGATCAAGGTTTGAAGCTGCCCATCGCGCTGGCGATACGCGGCTTCGTCTTGGCGCGACAGGTCATGCAAAAAAAGCACGGCGTCAGCTTTTTCCAAGTGTTGCCAAGCCCTTTCAATGCCTATTTTTTCAACCAAATCTATCTGATCTGCTTGGTCATCGCGCAGCCCGGCTGTGTCGACCACGTGAATGGGCACATCTTGGATGTGAATGGTTTGCGCCAAGGCGTCACGGGTGGTGCCGGGTATGGGGGTGACGATGGCCGTGTCCTTGCCCGACAACGCATTGAGCAGAGCGCTTTTGCCCACATTGGGCTGGCCCACAATGACCAATTGCAAGCCCTCGCGCAGCAAAACCCCTTGGCGCGATCGCTCATGCAGTTTTTCGCAGGCTTGCATCAGTTTCTGCAATTGCCCCAAAGCATCGGCTTGCTGCAAGAAGTCAATTTCTTCTTCGGGAAAGTCCAGCGTGGCCTCGACCAACATGCGCAAGCGGGTGAGGGCCTGGGTCAACGCATGGACATCATCGGAAAATGCACCAGCCATGGAGCGGGTGGCGCTTCGCACGGCCGCCTCAGAGCTGGCATCGATCAAGTCAGCCACCGCCTCCGCCTGGGCCAAGTCCAGTTTGTGGTTGAGATACGCGCGCTCGGTGAACTCACCTGGCCGCGCCATGCGCATGCGTGACACGGGATCAGGTGCTGGGCCCTTGTCGCCCATGGCGCTGGCTGTTTCCAAACACCGGCGCATCAACATTTGCATGACCACCGCGCCGCCATGCCCTTGCAATTCCAATACGTCTTCGCCGGTATAGCTGTGTGGCGCGGGGAACCACAGGGCAATGACTTGGTCAATCAATTGACCGTTGTTGTCGCACACGGTGGTCAAGGTGGCCATGCGCGCCACCAAGTCCCGGCCCAACAGCGCCCTGGTCCAAGTCTGCAAGCCTTTGCCGCTGATGCGAACAATGCCCACCGCGCCGCGACCGGGTGCCGTGGCCATGGCGACGATGGGATCCGACCAAGCGCTCAACATGCCTTCAAACCCCGCCCATGGTGCGCGCCACCGTGACACGGCACCGCGCTGGTGAGGTCATTTGCCCAACACACCCATTTGTTTGTTGATCAGCCACTGCTGGGCAATGGACAAGATGTTATTGGTCAACCAATACAGCACCAAGCCGGCAGGGAAGACAAAGAACATCACGCTGAAGGCCAAGGGCATGATCCACATCAACTTGGCTTGCACTGGGTCAGGTGGCGTGGGGTTGAGCCAGGTTTGCAACATGGTGGTGGCTGTCATCAGCAAGGGCAAAATATAGAAGGGGTCTTTGGCCGACAGGTCATGTACCCACAATACCCAAGGCGCATTGCGCATCTCCACGGTTGACAACAACACCCAGTACAAGGCAATGAAAACCGGGATTTGGACCGCGATGGGAAAGCATCCGCCCAATGGATTGACCTTTTCCTCGCGGTAAATTCGCATCATCTCCGTTTGCATTTGTTGCGGGTTGTCCTTGAGCCGCTCGCGCATTTCCATGACTTTGGGGTTAACGGCCTTCATCTTGGCCATGCTGCGATAGGCTTGGGCATTGAGCCAATAAAAGGCCAATTTGAGCAACATCACCAAGGCCACAATCGACCAACCCCAGTTGTGCAGCAACTCATTGAGGTTGTCGAGCAACCAATACAAGGGCTTGGCCAAAATGGTCAGCCAGCCATAGTCCTTCACCAACTCCAAGCCCGGGTACAGGGCTTCAAGTTTCTTTTCTTCTTGCGGCCCCACATAAAACTGTGCACTGACTTTTTGGCTTTGGCCAGGCGCTATTTCTTTCAAACTGGCAATCATGCCAACGGAATACAAGTTGTTGTCGACCTTGCGGGCGAAAAACTCTCGGGCCATGTCATTGGGCAGAATCCAAGCCGCAGCAAAGTAATGCTGCACCATGGCCACATAACCTTGATCGGCCTTTTTCTCAAATGTGGCTTTGTTTTTTTCGATCTCAGAAAACTCCACCTTCTGATATTTTTGAACTGGCGTATAAACCGCCGGTCCCGTGAACGTGGAATAAAAAGCAGACTCTCCGGGCGGTGGATTGCCATCACGCAACAACTGCACATACAACTGAGGCGTGATGGTCGCATTGCCCAGGTTGACCACTTCGTGCTCCACCTGCATGGCATAGCTTTGGCGTTCTATTTTGTACGTCTTGATCAGCTGAACCTGGTTGACCGGCTCAGATACAAATCGCACCAGCAATTCTTTTTCACCCTCTTTGAATTGGGTGCTGCCCGACTGCCACTTGAACGTGCTTTTGTGGGTGGGCAGCGGGCCTTGGCCAGAAATCAGGCCCGACTGGGACAGGTACAAACGGGCATTGCTTTGGTCCAGCAACACCACGGCTTGATCTGGCTTTTCAGCGTCGCTGTATTTCAACAACTCTGTTTTGACCAGGCTGGCTCCTTCGGTGTCAAAGCTCAGCTTGAGCAAGTCGGTTTCAACCTCCACCCTTCGGCGCTCGCTAGGGTTGGACGGTCCACCTTGTTGGGGCACTTCACCCGATGCACCCACGCTGGTGGTTGGGACATCATTGGATTTGCTGACTTCTGCAGGCTTGTCAGCGGGCTTGTTGTTGGCCACTTCTAGTGTTTTAACGGGTGCTGGAAAAAATGTGGCCGCCTTGCCGTTGTGCAATTGCCATTGGTCCCACAGCAAAACCAACGAAAAAGCAAATGCCGCCCACAAAATGGTGCGCCTGATATCGTTCATGGATGATTCTTTTTTGGAGGTTCGGTGAAAGAAAAAAGTGGCTTGATGGCATCAAGCTGGTGGTCGGGCACGGGGTCGTACCCACCCTGGCAAAAAGGCTGGCACCGGCAGAGCCGGTGCACGCTGAGATAGCTGCCTTTGATCAGGCCGTGGCCTTCCAAGGCTTGCAGGGCGTAGGCCGAGCACGTGGGGTAGAAGCGACACGCCCCTCCCAGCCAGGGGCTGAGCAGCAGGCGATACGCCTTGATGACCCACACCAGTATCGCCTTCATGCCGCACTCAAATGCGTTAACAACTGGTCAATCTCTTGGCGCACGGCTTTTTTCAAGGGGTCCGAGCAAGCGCTGGTGAACATGGCCGGGTCCATGGCGGCACGCATGCGCACCAAATGGGGCACCGGAATCAACTGCGCTTGTTGCTGGGCAAATGCTGCGTAGATTTGTCGCCGCAGTGCATTGCGGGTGACTGCACGCTTGGCCCATCGTTTGGGCAACAAGGCGGCCAGGCACAAACCTTTGACATGGCTCTGCTCCAAATCTGGTTTGATCGCTTCAGCGGGTGACAGCGCCGGGTTTATGCCCCGGTGCACCACAAAATGCTTGCTGCGCGCCACGGGCGGATTTTTCATGAGCTGTTGAAATTGCGCCCATGCTTTGATGCGCTTCAGAGGCTGCATGTCCACCGACGTGATGGGCAGAATTGGTGGTCAGTGCGCGTCAAACGGCCAAACGTTTGCGGCCTTTTGCGCGGCGTGCATTGATCACGGCACGGCCGCCGCGGGTTTTCATGCGCACCAAGAATCCATGGGTGCGGGCGCGGCGTGTTTTTGAGGGCTGGTAAGTACGTTTCATGTCGTTCCATTCAGATACCCCGATCCATCGGGGAAACCCATTATTATCCCAAAAAAACCAGCAGCTTGTGAGCCTTTTAAAGAAATTAGCGCAAGTTCGCGTCCACTCACATTTTGTTTGTACTGGCCTGTGGATAAATTTTTAATAACTTTGTTTTTTGGATGGATAATCGCAAATCTGTCCACAGATTTTTATGACAAGCTTTGATTCCACACCTCACCCCACTGGTTCTGGCGAACAGCTGTGGTTGGAGTGTGTGGAAAAGTTGGCCCAGGAGCTGCCTGAGCAGCAATTCAACACCTGGATCAAGCCGCTCCAAGCCCGAGTTTCAGAAGACCAAACCAAAATCACGATTTTGGTGGGCAACCGTTTCAAACTCGATTGGGTGCGCACCCAGTATGCCCAGCGCCTGAGCGCCATTTTGCAAGAGTTACAAGGCCACCCCATCGCCTTAGAACTCGCGCTCTCGCCCAGAGAGACCCCTCCAAGGCCTGCCCCGTTTCAGCCGCAGCCGGAGGCATTCTCCATGGCAGAGCCCGCGGCGGACGCTGAGCCCGCAAGCGGCTTTAAAACCCGCCTCAACAGTGCTTTGACATTTGACTCCTTGGTGGAGGGTTCGGCCAACCGCATGGCCCGCGCCGCCGCCATGCACGTGGCCACCATACCGGGGCAGCTCTACAACCCATTGTTCATCTACGGCGGCGTTGGTTTGGGCAAAACCCACTTGGTACACGCTGTTGGCAACAAACTGTTGCAAGACCGCCCAGACGCCAAGGTGCTCTATATCCATGCCGAACAATTCGTGTCAGATGTGGTCAAGGCCTATCAGCGCAAAACCTTTGACGAGTTCAAAACCCGTTATCACTCTTTAGACTTGTTGCTGATTGATGACGTTCAGTTTTTTGCCAACAAAGAGCGCACCCAAGAAGAGTTTTTCAATGCCTTTGAGGCTTTATTGGCCAAAAAGTCGCACTTGGTGATGACCAGCGACACCTATCCCAAAGGTTTGACCGACATCCATGAGCGCCTGGTGTCGCGTTTTGATTCTGGTCTCACCGTGGCCATCGAGCCCCCCGAATTGGAAATGCGGGTGGCCATTTTGATCAGCAAAGCGCGCCATGAAGGTGTTGAAATGCCGGAAGAAGTGGCTTTTTTCGCAGCCAAAAACGTGCGCTCCAACGTGCGCGAACTCGAAGGCGCTTTGCGCAAAATTTTGGCTTATTCACGCTTCAACCAAAAAGATATTTCCATTCCTTTGGCCCGTGAAGCTTTGCGTGACCTGTTGTCTATCCAAAACCGACAAATTTCGGTAGAGAACATCCAAAAAACCGTGGCCGACTATTACAAGATCAAAGTCGCGGACATGTATTCCAAAAAACGCCCCACTTCGATTGCCCGACCACGCCAAATTGCCATGTACCTGGCCAAAGAGCTGACCCAAAAAAGCCTTCCCGAAATTGGCGAACTGTTTGGTGGCCGCGACCACACCACTGTGCTGCATGCGGTGCGCAAAATATCGGGCGAACGCCACCAAGACAACGAACTCAACCAACAATTGCATGTGTTGGAACAAACGCTCAAGGGGTAACCTAAAAATGATCATTCTTGGCAAATCGTTGGCTTTTTTCCCTGTGGATGGTTCTGGCATAAGCCACCAGTTGTCCACAGGCAAAGGCATTTTTAACAAGTTATCCCCATTTGACTTGCTCAACTGTGCAGGCTTGCACACATGGTTTGTAGGGGCACAAGTCTTTGAACAAAAAAGAGAAAATAGAGTTCTCCACAAAAAAGCCGCCTCTCTACTACTACCTACTACTCTTTATTAATTCATCAAGAGGTTGACATGATCGTCTTCAAAGCCACCCAAGACAAGGTTCTCGCAGCACTGCAATCGGTTGCAGGCATTGTTGAGCGGCGTCAAACATTGCCCATATTGGGCAATGTATTGATCCGCAAAACAGGTTCACAGTTGCAATTCACCACCAGTGATTTGGAAATCCAAATTCGTACCCATGCGGAATTGGATGGCGACGCGGGTAATTTCGCCACCACGGTGGCGGCGCGCAAACTGATCGATATCTTGCGCTCCATGCCCAGTGACCAAACGGTTGTGTTGGAGTCAAATCAAAACAAATTGCTGTTCAAAGGTGGCAAAAGTCGTTTCAGCTTGCAAACCATGGCCGCTGAAGATTTCCCGTTGGTGCAAGAGTCGGCCCAATTTGGCCCGGCCTTTAGCTTGCCCCAACGCACCTTGAAAGAACTGCTGCAACAGGTGTCGTTTGCCATGGCGGTGCATGACATCCGCTACTACCTCAACGGCATTTTGTTTGTCGCAGACGGCAAACAGTTGAGCTTGGTGGCCACAGACGGCCATCGCTTGGCCTTTGCGTCATCCACCTTGGACAACGAAGTGCCACGACAAGAGGTGATCTTGCCGCGCAAAACCGTGTTGGAATTGCAGCGTCTGCTGAGTGACAAAGAAGGCGCTTTGGAGCTGCAATTTGCCAACAACCAAGCTCGCTTTCGCTTTGACCACATGGAGTTTGTTTCCAAGTTGGTGGAAGGCAAGTTCCCCGACTACAACCGAGTCATTCCCAAAGGGCACAAAAATGCTGTGGTGTTGGGACGTGCACCATTGCTCGCCAGCTTGCAGCGCACGGCCATTTTGACCAGTGAAAAATTCAAAGGTGTGCGCTTGACCTTGGAGCCGGGTGCTTTGCGTGTGGTGTGCAACAACACCGAGCAAGAAGAAGCCACCGACGAAATTGAAATTGACTACGACGGTGACACGGTTGAGATTGGTTTCAACATCAGTTACCTGATTGATGCTTTGACCAACATGGAGCAAGAGATGGTCAAGATTGAAGTGACCGACAGCAACAGCTCTGCCCTGATCACCATACCGGAAGACAACAACTTTAAATACGTTGTGATGCCCATGCGCATCTGAGCATTTTGATTTTTTCTTATTTTTCTTTGAGCGGCCCTTCACGGGTCGAATGCCTCCATGACCGATTCCGTTGACCCCACCTCCCCTGAGCCCATTGATCTGACCGCCAAAGATGCCTATGGCGAAGGGTCTATCCAAATCTTGGAAGGCCTGGAGGCCGTTCGCAAGCGCCCTGGCATGTACATTGGCGACACATCCGATGGCACGGGCTTGCACCATTTGGTGTTTGAGGTGGTGGACAATTCGATTGACGAGGCCTTGGCGGGTCATTGCGATGACATCGTGGTCACCATCCACTCAGATAACTCCATCAGCGTGACCGACAATGGCCGCGGCATCCCCACTGGCGTGAAGATGGACGACAAGCACGAGCCCCGGCGCAGTGCCTCTGAAATTGCGCTCACCGAGTTGCATGCCGGTGGCAAGTTCAACCAAAACAGCTACAAGGTGTCTGGCGGTTTGCACGGCGTGGGTGTGTCGTGCGTGAACGCACTGTCCAAGTGGTTGAGGTTGGTGGTTCGCCGTGAAGGCAAGGTGCACACCATCGAGTTTGCCAAAGGCTTTGTGCAAAACCGCTTGCTGGAAATGGTCGATGGTGTGGAAGTCTCTCCCATGCGCATCACCGGCGAGACTGACAAACGCGGCACAGAAGTGCATTTTTTGCCAGACACCGACATCTTTATCCAAAACCACGAGTTCCATTACGAGATATTGAGCAAGCGTTTGCGCGAACTCAGCTATCTGAACAACGGTGTGCGCATCCGATTGATGGACGAGCGCACCGGTAAAAACGACGACTACTCGGGCGCTGGTGGTGTAGCCGGTTTTGTGCAGTTCATCAATGCGGGTAAAAAAATTCTGCACCCCAATGCTTTTTATGCCGAGGGCGAGCGCCCTGCTGAAACTTACGGCGGCATTCCTGGCACCCACATTGGTGTGGAAGTGGCCATGCAGTGGAACGAGAGTTACAACGAGAGCGTGCTGTGCTTCACCAACAACATCCCCCAGCGCGATGGTGGCACCCACCTCACCGGCTTGCGCGCGGCGATGACGCGGGTCATCAACAAATACATTGAAGAACACGAGCTGGCCAAAAAGGCCAAGGTCGAGGTGACGGGCGACGACATGCGCGAAGGCTTGTGCTGCGTGTTGTCGGTCAAAGT
>Ga0194077_1212_pt1 | contig 29555 bp, 25 predicted proteins | sample LauGreSuBDMM15SN_2_FD_133647 | JGI IMG/M metagenome (GOLD analysis project Ga0194077, IMG submission 133647) | reverse complement strand
AGGCACAGCAATGGCATTGAGTCTTTATATGGGCATTTGGCCAATATGAAGGTAGAAGTGGGCGACAAAGTGACCACCGAGACCGTTTTGGGTCGGGTTGGCAATACCGGTGTGTCTACCGGCAAGCACCTGCACTTGGAAATTCTCGTTGGCGGTTACCCTGTCAATCCCCAAAAAGTTATTCGAACCGCGCAATATGTTCAACAAATTCAAAACCAACCCTAGTGCACAGCCACAGCCAGAAACTGTTTTGGCTGTCACACCAGGGGCTGTGCCCGAGACTCAGCCTGTGGTTGAGCCATTGATTGTTGCCCCGCCCGCACCTGCTCCTGCACCCCTTACCCAACCCAACCCAGCGCCGCAGCGCACCAGCATGATGGACATCATCTCCAACTCCACAGCCAAGCCCTCCATTTTGAGCGAGGGCTTCTCTTTTCGCGGCGAGATAGCTGCAAAGGGCGCGATCCATGTGGAGGGCTCGCTCAATGGCCAGATCCAAGTGGATGAGTTGACCATTGGTTCGCGCGGTCAAGTCGAAGGCGTGGTCACCTGCCAAAGCCTGCACATCAAGGGCAAGTTCACCGGCACGGCCACTTGCAGCGAGTTGATCGTGACCTCTTCTGCCTCGGTAGATGGTCACGTGGTTTACCAAACCTTGTCGGTTCAAAAGGGTGCATCGATCAAGGGCGAGTTGTTGCTGGTCAAGTAAACCCAAGCCCATCCTGCTGCCATGAACGAGCCAGCCCGCATGATCAATGGGGCTTTTCTGCGCCAACGGCGCGAAGGCAAGGGCTGGGCCCAAACCGATTTGGCCACCCGTGCGTGCTTGTCGCTGCGACAAGTTCGACAAATTGAAGACGGTGGCAACAGCTCGTTTTACAGCGAGTCGGTCAAAGCCACCTCAGCCCGAAAAATAGCCACTCTGCTGGGTTTGCCACCTGAAAGCGCTTTTGTACAAGCTCATGCTGACACTGTGTCAGTCAATCCTGTCACCGATCCCTTGACCCCCACGGACAATGAGCAGGCCCCAGCGCCCGTGGTGGCGCAACCGCCTCATGCGCCTGGACCTGCCGGTGCCGACCTGTCCTCGGTCATGACCCATGTGGCCGTGGCAACCGCTGACATCGATCCGCCACCGCCCCAAAGTTTGTCCAGTGCTGGCGGCGAAGGCGAGTCACGGTCCAGCGGCTTTTTGTGGCTTGCAGTGTTGGCCGTGGCCGTGTGTGCTGGCGTGTTGCTCATGCCCAAGTCGTCCGATGTGCCACAGACCCCCAACATGGCTGCACCGGTGGACCCCAACCCACCTGCGCCGCCCCCCATGGTGCTGCCCGCAGATTCGGTTGAGGCGTCAGGTAACCAGCCCTCTGATGCACCCCTAGCGGCCCCCGGCACCAGCACTTTGCCAGCGGTCCCACCCAGCGGTTCTGGCCTTGGCGCAGCCGGTTTGGTGACACCCATGCCCAATTCGGTGGCACCTGCTCCAGCGCCGACCAATGGGCCGATCAAAACCCCTTGAGCCAGGGGTAAAGGCACAGCCGGGTCAGGCGATTGCCGTGTTTTCAGACATTTTTATTTAACGGTTTTCGCTCAGCGCGAAACCAGAGGCCAAAACCCGTCACGGGCGAATCAGACGGTGGCACCCATGTCCAGAGCTGTTTGCCGCGAAATCGCCCCCGTGGCCTCGCTGGGCAGGCCCAAGGGCCAGCCACCGGTGTGTTGGTGGGTCACTTGCACCAGGGCTTGGATCCACTCAGGGTGGTCGTTCAAGCAGGGGATGTAGTGAAAGCTTTCTCCGCCTTCCTCCATGAAGGCGTGGCACACTTCCATAGCGATTTCTTCCAGGGTTTCCAGACAATCGCTGCTAAAGCCAGGGCACGCGATGTCAATGCGTTTGGTGCCGTTTTGCGCCAGTTGGCGCACGGTGGGCTCGGTATAGGGTTCTAACCATTTGGCCTTGCCAAAACGGGACTGAAAGGTCACGCTGTATTGGCCTTTGACCAAGCCCAATTGCTCGGCCATCAACCGGGCGGTTTTGTGGCATTCGCAGTGGTATTGATCACCCAGGTGCAAGGTGCGCTCGGGGACCCCATGAAAACTCATCACCAAGTGGTCGCCACGGCCTTTTTCAGCCCAATGGGCCCGCACCGTTTGCGCCAAGGCATGGATGTATGCGGGGTGATCATGGTAATGGTTGACAAAGCGCAACTCGGGGATGCTGCGGGTGCGCCCAGCCCATGCATAAACCGCATCAAACACGCTCGCCGTGGTGGTGGCCGAATATTGGGGGTAAGCCGGGAGAATCAGCACGCGGGTGGCGCCGTCTTGTTTCAGTGCCTCCAATTGCTGAGCGATGGACGGACTGCCATAGCGCATGGCGTAACGCACCAAGACTGCGCTGTCTGGGCCCTGCAAGGCCTGCGCCAGCAGTTGGGACTGCTTTTCTGTCCAAACTTTGAGGGGCGAGCCGTGCTCGGTCCAAATGGCGGCGTATTTCAAAGCGGATTTTTTTGGCCGTACCCGCAAAATGATGCCGTGCAAGATGGCCAGCCAGAGCAGGCGTGGGATTTCTACCACCCGGGGGTCGCTCAAAAATTCGGCCAAGTAGCGGCGCAAAGCCGCGCCCGTGGGGGCGTCTGGGGTGCCCAGGTTGCAAAACAGCACCGCGGTGCGGGCGGGTTGACCATGGCGAAAGGGGGGTTCAGCGGCAAAGCGCGGTGAGGCAGGCATGCGGTATTCTCGCTCACCCATGAATATACCTGCCCCCCACCCCAGCCTCATCCGTGCCATCAGCTTAGATTTGGACGACACCTTGTGGCCCATTGGTCCCATCATGGCCCGGGCCGAACAGGCCTTGCATCAGTGGTTGGATGCGCACGCGCCAGGCGCGTTGGCCCTGTACCGTCAGCCCGAATGGGTGCAGCAAGCCCGCAGTCAGGCGGTTTCGGCGATGGCCGACAAGCCGCATGATTTCAGCGCCATGCGCCGCTCCATGATCGGCCAAGCCCTGGCCCAAGCCGGGGAGCAGACCGATTTGGCCACCCCTGCTTTCGAGGTGTTTTATGCAGCACGCCAACAAGTCACTTTGTTTGACGATGCCTTGGAAACCCTGGATTTTTTGGCCCAACGCTTTCCGTTGGCGGCCTTGACCAACGGCAATGCCGATGTGCAGCGGGTTGGTTTGGGCGCGTTTTTTCGCTGCGCCGTGAGCGCCCATGAAATGGGCATCGCCAAGCCCGATCCGCGCATTTTTTGGCACACTGCTGAGCGCTTGAACCTGGCGCCCGAGGCGGTGTTGCATGTGGGCGACGACGCGGCCCTGGATATCTTGGGCGCCCGTGCCGCGGGCATGCCCTGCGTCTGGCTCAACCGCCAGGGCGCTCCCTGGGCGCATGATGGCCCGCCACCTTGGACCGTTTCATCCCTGCGTGAGTTGGTCCACCACTTCCAGGCCTGAACGAACAGCCCCTTCCAAGGTCGCTGGATAGGGGCCTTGCACATGGTCGCCGCAAGCCCACAGGCCAGGGCCGATGCGCGCAGGGGGGCGTATGAGCCCCGGGGTGCAACTGAAGGTGGCGCGCCGTTCCACCACCGTGGTGATGACTTGCAAGCCTTCCATGCCGAGTTGGTCTTGAATTTGTGCCAGCACCGCTTGGGTGATGTGTTCACGTTCCCCTTGGCAAGCGCTGACCACCGCAGCCAAGATGCCGCGCTGCGCCGGGTCGCCGCTGAGTGCACCGCGATCGAACACAAATTGGGCCGGCGCGTTGGGGCCGCTGTCCAGGGCCACCATGGGTCTGGACAACACAGCCTGATCCATGCCATTGCCATTGTTGGCGCTGGCGTTGCGCAGGTACACGGTGGCAATGCCCTCATGCCGCAATTGGGCGGCTTGTGCCGACCAAGCGGGGTTGATCTCTTGGGTCAGTCGGGCAGCCTCCCAAGCGGGGCAGGCCAGCAACACCGCGTCGCCTGCGTTGAAGGCTTGGGGGCACACTTTTTGGTGTTGGCCGGGTTGAACTTGTGCGCCGTGGGCGCGCAACCAAGCCAAGGCCGCATCCGGCAACAAGGCACTCATGTCGCAGCGCGGCAGTAAAAAATCGGCACTGCCGGGGGCGCTGTACAAAGCGTCGCGCAGCACCCTTAAAAACACGGTGGCACAGGCTTGGTCTATGGGTGTGTTCAAGGCCGAAACGCACAGGGGCTCGATCAAATGGCTGATCACCCGGGGCCGCAGGCCCATGCACAGCTCGCTCACGCTCATGAGGGGCGGGCAAGTAAATCGATCCCGCTGCCAGCGCGCCGCCCCGCTGAACAAAGAGAGTTTGTCGCGCCAGTCCAGTGCGTTGGACGCGGTGATGCCCCACAACAGGTTCCAAGGTGCAGGCAGGTTTGGCAGTGCCAGCCCAATGCCTTGCGGGTTGCGCAGGATCAGTGGCATGCGCCAGAGCAATCGCTCGGGGTCCAGGCCCAAATTGCGCATCAAAGCCAGGGTCTGGGTATAAGCCCCGATCAACAGGTGGGGGCCGTTGTCCAGCACCAGGCCTTGGTGCTCAATGCGTCGCGCCCTTCCCCCCAAGCTTGGCGCGGCTTCCAACAAGGTCACCTGCCAGCCCAGTTCGGTGGCGCGCACCGCAGCGGCCAAACCGGCCCAGCCGCCCCCAACAATGGTCAAGCGTTTCAAAAACGTCCCAGGGCCTGTACCTTCCAGGCCAGCCAAAATTTGCGCAACGGGGTCAGCCGCACGCGCTGCTGCAGCACCGGGAATTGGGCCACCTCAATCTCTCGCAACAAGGTGCGGTAAATGCTGGCCATCATCAAACCGGGTTTTTGGCTGCGCTTGTCGGCCTGGGGGAGCATGGCAAAAGCCTGTTCGTAAAGCCCATGGGCGCGGGCCGCCTGGTGGCGCATCAAGGCTTGAAAGCGGTTGGAGTCTTGACGTTGCAAGATCTCTTGGGCTTTGACGTCAAATTGTTGGAGCTCGCTCATGGGCAGGTAAATGCGCCCGCGCACAGCGTCCTCCCCGACATCTCGAATGATGTTGGTGAGCTGAAAGGCCAGCCCCAAGGTGTGGGCATAGGGGGTGGTTTGGTCCTGGGTTTGACCAAAAATGCTCGCCGCCACTTCGCCGACCACGCCGGCCACCAAATGGCAGTACCGCTGCAGGCCTGGGTAATCGAGATAACGGGTTTGGGTCAAGTCCATTTGGCAGCCTTCAATGACTGACAGCAAATGGCCGGCTTGGATGCCAAACTCCTGGGTGCAGGGCATGAGGGCCTGCATCACCGGGTGCTGGGCATTGCCTTCATATGCGCGCTTGACTTCGGTTTGCCACCAAGCCAACTTGGTCGCGGCAACACCCGGGTCGGGTACCTCGTCAACCACATCATCGATTTCTCTACAAAAAGCGTAGAAGGCTGTGATCGCCGCCCGCCGATGGGGGGGTAAAAACAAAAACGCATAGTAAAAGCTGCTGCCCGAGCTGGCGGCCTTTTCTTGGACGTATTGTTGGGGGGTCATGGTTGTCGATTGTGTCATTTGGCGCGCATCCACCAGGCGCGCCACAGCATCAGCGCCCAGTCGTGCCAGGCCAAGGTCGAGCGCTGCCGCCAGGGGTCTGTGCGTTCGACTTTGTCGAGAATTCTCAAGCCACCTTGCACCACCAAGCGCAACTCCCACCCCGCACGGCCTGGCACCCGGTGCACCAGCGGCGCACCTTTGAGCATCAATGCCCGGGCAAAGGCCAACTCCGTACCCAAATCACCCCCATCGGGCAGGTACAAGCGCCCACGCGGCACGTCCTCGCTGAGGTCTTGCCAAAAATTGATCAGTTGCAAGCTGCTGCACACCGCGTCGCTCATGGCCAGTGACTCAGCATCGTTCACTTGGTAAAGGTGCAGCAGCAAGCGGCCAATCGGGTTGGCCGATTTGGCGCAGTAGTCCAGCAATTCGCCGCGCGATGCATAACGCCTGCCTTGCTGGGTGTAGCGCACGTCTTGCTCAAAGGCATCGAGCAAAGCGTGCAACAGGCCCAAGGGCAGGGCATGGGTGTGGATGTGCTGGGCCAAAGGGCCAAAAACCTCAGGCCAATCGACCTGTGCAGCGGGCAAGGGGGTTTCCAGCGTTTCACCGGTGCCGTTGCGGGGATGTTTGGCGTGGACCGTGCTGGGGGAGGGTGCAGCAGCCTGGCCCAAAGCCCATCGGTACGCGAACAACTGGGCCAATCGTTGCTCAGCAGAGGCGGTGCCTTCATCGGCCAGGTCGTCGGCGGTGCGGGCAAAGTGATACAGGGCCACCACCGCCCCGCGCAGGTGCGGCGGGCACAGCCAAGAGGCGACGGGAAAGTTTTCGTAATGGTCCACTGCAGGCATGGTTGTGGCATTGTCGCTTGACAAAAAATGCCCCCAGGATAAGATTACTAACCAGTCAGTCATTAATTTGCGCTGCCCACGCCATGTCTCCAGGCGAGTCCCTAGAAAGTATCACCCCTATGTTTCAGCAACCCTTGGCAGGGCTCGTGTCCTTGGCCTGCTTGGTGGGCCTCAGTGCTTGCAAACCCCCCGAAAACCGGCCTGAGCCTGTCCGAGCCGTCAAATTGCTGCAGATTCAAGCTTCCGACGTGCATGCAGGGGTGGAGTTTGCAGGGGAAGTCCGTGCCCGTGTGGAGAGCCGATTGGGTTTTCGGGTGGCCGGCAAACTGGTGGCGCGCCACGTGGAACTGGGCCAACGGCTCAAGCCAGGCCAACGCTTGGCCGACCTGGACCCGCGCGACTATGAGCTGGCCGCCGATGCCGCCCGCGCCCAGGTCAGGGCGGCACAAACCCAATTGGAATTGGCCCAGGCCGACTTCAAGCGTTATCGAGAGCTCAAAGACCAATCCTTCATCAGCGGGGCCGAATTGGAGCGCCGCGAAACCACCCTCAAAGCCGCGCAGGCCCAATGGGACCAAGCCCAGGCCCAATCGCGCGCCCAAGCCAATCAATTGGGGTACACCCGTTTGATGGCCGACGCTGGGGGCGTGGTCACCGCCATTGAGGCCGAGGTTGGGCAAGTTTTGGCAGCGGGCACGCCGGTGGTTCGCGTGGCCCAAGAGGGCGCCAATGATGTGGTGATCGCCCTGCCCGAAGACAAACTGGGCTTGCTCAAAGTGGGCCAAACGGTGGCTGTCAAACCCTGGGGCACGGGCCCAGAAACGAAGGCCCAGGTGCGCGACATCGCTGCCAGCGCCGATGCGGTGACGCGCACCTTCACCGTCAAACTCAGCTTGCCCAAAGGCGATGGTCTGCCATTGGGAAGCACGGTTCAAGTGGTGTTGCCGCGCACCGATGTGTGGTCGCGCCAGCCCGCCATTCAGTTGCCCACCAGTGCCTTGCGCCAAGAGGGCGGCAAGACAGCGGTGTGGGTGCTGGATGCGGCCAGCATGACGGTGCGCTTGCAAGCCATCGAAATCGGCACCGCTGACGGCAACCAAGTGGTGGTGTCCTCTGGTTTGCAAGCCGGGCAAGAGGTGGTGGTCGCGGGCGTGCATGTGTTGTCCCCGGGGCAAAAAGTCACACGCTATGTACCGGCCACGGTGTCCCCCTTGGGCTCGACCCAGACAGCCCCTGGCGGCGGCCCAGCGCTTGCCGGTGCCGGCCCAGCGGCTGCGAATGCGCTCAATCCGACAGCACCCAGCCAAAAGCCCGCTGCAGCTGCAGCTGCAGCCCCAAGGTAGCACGCCATGAACCCGACACAAGCCAAGGGCTTCAACCTCTCGTTGTGGGCCATCAACCATCCGGCACTGACGCGCTACCTGATGGTGGTGTTGATGGTGTTGGGGGTGGCGGCCTATTTCAGTTTGGGTCAAGACGAAGACCCGCCCTTCACATTCAGGCTGATGGTCATGCGCACCTATTGGCCGGGCGCCACCGCCCAACAAGTGGCCGAACAGGTCACCGACAAACTCGAGCGCAGTTTGCAAGAGGTGCCTTATGCGGACAAGATCCGCAGCTACTCCAAGCCCGGTGAGTCGCAAATCATTTTTCAGATCAAAGACAACTCCAAACCCAGCGAGGTGTCAGATGTTTGGTACACCGTGCGCAAGAAAGTGGGTGACATTCGCCATACCCTGCCGCAAGGCGTGCAAGGCCCGTTTTTCAATGACGACTTTGGCGATGTGTACGGCGTGATTTATGGCTTGCAGGCCGATGGTTATACCAACGCCGAGGCCAAGGTGTTTGCCGATTCGGTGCGCCAACAGTTGCTGCGCGTCAAAGACGTGGCCAAGGTCGAGTTGTTTGGCGTGCAAGACGAAAAAATATTCATTGAAGTGTCGCAAAAGCGCATGTCCCAGTGGGGCTTGGACATGGCTGCGGTGGTGGCGCAAATCGGTCAACAAAATGCGGTCGAGAGCGCTGGGCTGCTGCAAACCCCTTTGGATGTGGTGCAAATTCGCGTCGCTGGCCAATTTGAGGCCGTTGAGCAGCTGCGCCACATGCCCATCCGTGGCAGCACGGGCCAGCATGTGAAGCTGGGCGACATGGCGCAAATTCGGCGTGGCTATGTCGAGCCGGCCACGGTCAAGGTGCGCCACCAGGGCCAACCGGTCATTGCCTTGGGGGTGTCGATGGCCAAGGGTGGCGACATCATCGCATTGGGCCAGGCTTTGCGCGAAGCGATGGTGACCATCGTTCCCACCTTGCCGGTGGGCGTGAGCCTGCAGTCGGTGCAAGACCAACCCAAGGCCGTGGCATCTTCCGTGGGTGAGTTTGTGCGCGTGCTGATCGAAGCGGTGGTGATTGTGTTGTTGGTCAGCTTTGTTTCACTGGGCTTGCACAAGGGCGGTCGCTGGGGTTGGTACGTGGATATGCGGCCGGGCTTGGTGGTGGGCATCACCATTCCCCTGGTATTGGCCATGACTTTTTTGTGCATGAGCTACTTTGGCATTGGCTTGCACAAAATATCTTTGGGTTCACTGATCATTGCGCTGGGCTTGCTGGTGGACGACGCCATCATCGCCGTGGAGATGATGGTGCGCAAAATGGAGGAGGGCTTTGACAAGGTGCGCGCCGCCACCTATGCCTACGATGTGACCGCCATGCCCATGCTGACGGGCACCTTGATCACGGCGGCTGGGTTTTTGCCGATTGGCTTGGCCAAGTCCACGGTGGGTGAATACACCTTTGCCATTTTTGCCGTGACCGTCATGGCCTTGCTGCTGAGTTGGTGGGTGTCGGTGTTTTTTGTTCCTTATTTGGGAACTTTGCTGTTGAAATCGCGCCCCGTGCCCGCCGGTCAGTCCCATGAAGAATTGTTTGACTCTGCTTTTTATCGGTGGTTTCGCCGCACGGTCCATGCCTGTGTGAAGTACCGCTGGACCACGATTGTGGTGACCTTGGCCCTGCTGGTGCTGGGTTTGGTGGGCATGGGGCGGGTGCAGCAACAATTTTTCCCCGACTCCAGCCGGCCCGAGGTCATGATGGACCTGTGGTTCCCGGAGGGCACATCGATTGAGGCCAACGAGGCCCTGGCGCTCCAAGTGGAAAAACAATTGCTGGCACGCGCAGGCGTGGAGAGCGTGACTCTCTGGGTGGGCTCGGGTGTCCCCCGCTTTTACCTGCCTTTGGACGCGGTTTTCCCTCAATCCAATGTGTCCCAATTCATCATCGTGCCCAAAGATTTACAGCAACGCGAAGCCCTGCGCCTGGACTTGCCGGGTTGGATGGCACAGGCTTTTCCCGAGGTGCGGGTGCGGGTCAAGCTCTTGCCCAATGGACCGCCGGTGGCCTACCCGGTGCAGTTTCGGGTGGTCGGCACCGACCCCCGGGTGTTGCGCCAACGCGCCGACGAAGTCAAAGCAGTGATGCGCGACAACGCCAACACCCGTGGGGTGAACGACAACTGGAACGAGTCGGTCAAAGCCCTGCGCCTGGAAGTGGATCAAGACAAAGCCCGCGCCCTGGGGGTGACCAGCCAGTCCATCGCCCAAGCCACCCGCACTTTGCTCTCGGGCACCCCCGTGGGCCAGTTCCGCGAAGGCGATCGCCTGATCGACATGGTGCTGCGCCAACCCCTCAACGAGCGCGATGCCATCAGCGATTTGGGCAACGCTTATGTCCCCACCGCATCGGGCAAGTCGATTCCGCTGACCCAAATTGCCAAGCCGGTGTTTGCCTGGGAGCCAGGTGTGATGTGGCGCGAGAACCGCAGCTACGCCATCACCGTTCAATCCGATATTGCCGAGGGCTTGCAAGGCGCCACCGTGACCCAGCAGTTGCTGCCTTCGCTGAATGCGCTGCAAGCCGAGTGGGCCAGCCGGGGCGAGGGCGCTTACCAGGTGCAAGTGGCCGGGGCGGTGGAAGAAAGTGCCAAGGGGTCATCGGCCATTGCCGCTGGTGTGCCATTGATGTTGTTCATCATCTTCACTTTGCTGATGCTGCAGTTGCACAGTTTCAGCCGCTCCCTGCTGGTCTTTTTGACCGGCCCCATGGGCATTGCTGGGGTGGCGGCGGCTTTGTTGGCCTTGAACCGCCCATTTGGTTTTGTCGCCTTGCTCGGGGTGGTGGCCTTGATGGGCATGATTCAGCGCAATGCGGTGATTTTGATCGATCAAATCGAGCAAGACCGTGCCAACGGTGTGCCCGCTTGGGACGCCATTGTGGAGGCCGCTGTGCGCCGCTTGCGCCCGATTGTGTTGACGGCAGCGGCAGCGGTGCTGGCCATGATCCCTTTGTCGCGCAGCGTGTTCTGGGGCCCCATGGCCGTGGCCATCATGGGCGGTCTGATCGTGGCCACGGCCTTGACCTTGCTCAGCCTGCCCGCCATGTATGCGGCGTGGTTCCGGGTGCGCCGCTAGGTCTGCTGGCGGCTTGGTCGGGCTGCGAGCGGTTAGAATCCGCGGCTGACCGATTTCAGGCGGGTGGGCTGTGCAACAGGCCACCCGTTGCTGTTTTGCAATCCCGCGCGGGTGGCGAAATTGGTAGACGCACCAGGTTTAGGTCCTGACGGTAGCAATACTGTGGGGGTTCGAGTCCCCCCCCGCGCACCAAGATGCCCCCACTGGCCCGGGCCCCATCCGGGGCCCACTGCACCCGATAAGGAGAGAGAAAATGACCGTAGTCGTCGAAAACCTGGAAAAACTCGAGCGCAAGATGACCCTGACCCTGCCGGTCACCGTCATCCAATCCGAGGTCAATACACGCCTCAAGCGCCTGGCCCGCCAGGTCAAGATCGATGGTTTTCGCCCGGGCAAAGTGCCCATGAACATCGTCGCTCAACGCTACGGCTATTCGGTTCAATACGAAGTCATGAACGACAAAGTCGGCGAAGCTTTCTCGGTGGCCGCCAACGAAGCCAAGTTGCGTGTCGCCGGCCAGCCCCGCATCAGTGAAAAAGAAGGCGCACCCGAAGGTGAGTTGGCCTTTGACGCGGTGTTCGAGGTTTACCCCGAAGTCAAAATGCCTGACTTGGCCACACTGGAAGTTTCGCGCCACACCTCTGATGTGAGCGAAGAAGCCATCCAGCGCACCATTGAAATTTTGCGCAAGCAGCGCAGCACCTATACCCAGCGCCCCGCCAACGCCGGCACCGAAGACGGCGACCGGGTCACCATTGATTTTGAAGGCAAGATCGATGGCGAGTTGTTCGATGGCGGCAAATCCGAAGGTTTCCAGTTCATGTTGGGCCAAGGTCAAATGCTCAAAGAATTTGAAGAGGCCGTTCGTGGCATGAAAACCGGCGAAAGCAAAACCTTTCCGTTGAGCTTTCCCGCCGACTACCACGGCAAGGACGTGGCTGGCAAGCAAGCCGACTTTTTGGTCACCCTGAAAAAAGCCGAAGCCGCCCATATGCCCGAGGTTGACGACGCACTGGCCGTTTCCTTGGGTGTGCCCAACCCCACCGTGGCCGGCTTGCGCGAAGACATCAGCAAAAACCTCAACCGTGAGCTCAAGTCACGCTTGCTGGCCCGCAACAAGCAAGCGGCCTTGGAGGCTTTGGCGGCCAAAGCCGAGTTGGACCTGCCCAAGTCCAGTGTTCAAGCCGAGGTCGACCGTTTGATCGAAGGTGCCCGCGCCGACCTCAAGCAGCGTGGCATCAAGGACGCCGAAAACGCCCCCATTCCCGATGATGTGTTTCGCCCACAAGCCGAACGCCGGGTGCGCTTGGGTTTGGTGGTGGCCGAATTGGTTCGCGCCCACAACCTGCAAGCCACGGCCGAGCAAATCAAAAAACACATTGACGATCTGGCCTCCAGTTACGAAAAACCTGCTGACGTGGTGCGTTGGTATTACTCTGACAACCGCCGCTTGGCAGAGGTCGAGGCCATCGTGATTGAGGCCAACGTCACCCAGCATGTGATGAGCCATGGCAAAGTCACCGATGTGGCGGTTTCTTTTGAAGAATTGATGGGACAAAACGCATGAGTGCATTAGATACACAGGCCTTGGGCATGGTGCCCATCGTCATTGAACAATCTGGCCGCGGCGAGCGCTCTTATGACATCTACTCGCGCTTGCTGCGCGAGCGGGTCATTTTTTTGGTCGGTGGCGTCAATGACCAAACGGCCAATTTGGTGGTCGCGCAGTTGTTGTTCTTGGAGAGCGAAAACCCCGATAAAGACATTTCGCTCTACATCAACTCGCCTGGCGGGTCGGTGAGTGCGGGCATGGCGATCTTTGACACCATGAACTTCATCAAACCCGAAGTCTCCACCCTGTGCATTGGCATGGCCGCCAGCATGGGTGCATTTTTGTTGGCCGCTGGGGCCAAGGGCAAGCGCTTTAGCCTGCCCAACTCCAAGGTCATGATTCACCAACCTTTGGGTGGTACCCAAGGTCAGGCGACGGAAATTGAAATCCACGCCCGGGAAATTCTCAAAACCCGCGAGCAATTGAACAAAATTTTGGCCGAGCGCACCGGGCAGCCCCTGGAAAAAATTGAGCGCGACACCGAACGCGATTACTACCTCTCGGCCGATGAAGCCAAAGAATATGGTTTGGTCGACCAAGTCATTGCCAAGCGGCCCTGATCGCTTGCGCGCATCGCCCAAGGCACCAGCACCAACGGGGCCCATTTGGCCCTGGCTGGATTGGTTATCATTTGGTCAAACCCTGAGCGAGGAAGGCATTCATGGCCGATAAGAAATCGAACTCCAGCGACAAGACCTTGTACTGCTCATTTTGCGGAAAGAGCCAGCACGAGGTCAAAAAGCTGATTGCGGGGCCTTCGGTTTTCATTTGCGACGAATGCATTGACCTGTGCAACGAGATCATTCGCGACGAACTGCCGGCTGAGACCGCAGCCCGCGATGCGCGCGGCGACTTGCCCACCCCGCTGGAGATCAAAAACAACCTCGACAACTATGTCATTGGCCAAGAAGCGGCCAAGCGCTCTTTGGCGGTCGCGGTTTACAACCATTACAAGCGCCTTCGCCACAAAGAAAAATCCAAAAAGGATGAAGTCGAACTCACCAAAAGCAACATCTTGCTGATTGGGCCCACCGGTTCGGGCAAAACTTTGCTGGCGCAAACCCTGGCGCGCATGTTGGATGTGCCCTTTGTGATGGCCGACGCCACCACCTTGACCGAGGCCGGTTATGTGGGCGAGGATGTGGAAAACATCATCCAAAAGCTGTTGCAAAGCTGCAGCTATGACATCGATCGAGCCCAACGCGGCATCGTCTATATCGACGAAATCGACAAAATTTCTCGCAAGTCTGACAACCCCTCTATCACCCGCGATGTGTCGGGCGAGGGTGTGCAGCAAGCCTTGCTCAAACTGATTGAAGGCACGATGGCCAGCGTACCCCCTCAGGGTGGGCGCAAGCACCCCAACCAAGACTTTTTGCAAGTCGACACCACCAATATCTTGTTCATTTGCGGTGGCGCGTTTGCTGGTTTGGAAAAGGTCATTGAAAACCGCACCGAATCCTCTGGCATCGGTTTTGGCGCCATGGTCAAAAGCAAGTTGCAGCGCAGCCTGACCGATGTGTTCCGTGAGGTGGAGCCCGAAGACCTGATCAAGTTTGGTTTGATCCCCGAGTTGGTCGGCCGCATGCCCATCGTGGCCACTTTGAGTGAGCTCACCGAGGACGCGATGGTGCAAATCCTCACCGAGCCCAAAAACGCTTTGGTCAAGCAGTACAGCAAATTGCTGGCCATGGAAGGGGTGGACCTTGAAATCCGCCCCAATGCGCTCAAAGCGATTGCCAAAAAGGCCTTGGCGCGAAAAACAGGTGCCCGTGGCCTGCGATCCATCCTTGAACAATCGCTGACTGACACCATGTTTGATCTGCCCAATGCGAGCAATGTCGAAAAAGTGGTGGTGGACGAGTCCACCATCGACGAAAACAAACCCCCCCTGCTGGTCTACCGAGAGGCAGCCAAAAAGGCCTGATTCCCCAAGCCCCGCCCTTGGCGGTGCTTTTTCCCGAGGTTGAGACCATCATGTCTGGACAAACACCATTGCCGCCGGTGGCCATTGAGCTGCCTTTGCTGCCTTTGCGCGATGTCGTCGTGTTTCCGCACATGGTCATCCCACTGTTTGTGGGGCGGCCCAAAAGCATCAAGGCCCTGGAGTTGTCCATGGCCGCAGAGCGGCGCATCATGTTGGTGGCCCAAAAGGCCGCGGCCAAGGACGAACCGGCCGTCAGCGACATGTTCACTGTGGGTTGTGTTGCTTCCATCTTGCAAATGCTCAAGTTGCCCGACGGCACCGTCAAGGTCTTGGTGGAAGGTTTGCAGCGCGCTGTGGTGGACCACGTCGAAGACGGCGAGAGCCATTTCACTGCCAAGCTCACCCCCATTGAGGTGACGGCCTTGTCGGCCAAAGACAGCGAAGTCGAAGCCCTGCGCCGCGCGGTGATGCAGCAGTTCGACCAATACGTCAAACTGAACAAAAAAATACCGCCTGAGATTTTGACCTCGATCTCCAGCATCGACGACCCAGGTCGTTTGGCCGACACCATTGCCGCCCATTTGCCCCTGAAGTTGGAGAACAAGCAAATCGTGCTTGATCTGGCCGATGTCAAAGCGCGGCTGGAAAACTTGTACGAGCAACTTGAGCGCGAAGTTGACATCCTCAATGTCGACAAGCGCATCCGTGGGCGCGTCAAGCGCCAAATGGAAAAAAACCAGCGTGACTTCTACCTCAATGAGCAGGTCAAAGCCATCCAAAAAGAGCTGGGTGAGGGCGAAGACGGCGCTGACATCGAGGAAATCGAAAAGAAAATCAAGGCCGCCAAGATGCCGACTGAGGCACGCAAAAAGGCCGAAGGCGAGCTGAAAAAACTCAAGCTCATGTCACCCATGTCGGCCGAGGCCACCGTGGTGCGCAACTACATCGACGTGTTGGTGGGTTTGCCTTGGAGCAAAAAAACCAAAATCAAGCACGACTTGGGCAATGCCGAGGGGGTGCTGAACGAAGACCATTACGGCCTGGAAAAAGTCAAAGACCGCATCCTTGAATATCTTGCGGTTCAGCAACGGGTGGACAAGGTCAAGGCCCCTATCCTGTGTTTGGTCGGCCCACCCGGTGTGGGCAAAACATCTTTGGGCCAATCGATCGCCAAAGCCACTGGGCGCAAATACGTGCGCATGGCCTTGGGCGGCATGCGTGATGAGGCTGAAATCCGTGGTCACCGCCGCACCTACATTGGCGCATTGCCTGGCAAGGTCTTGCAAAGCCTGACCAAGTCCGGCACCCGCAACCCCTTGTTCTTGCTCGATGAAATTGACAAGATCGGCGCCGACTTCCGAGGCGACCCCTCCAGCGCTTTGCTGGAGGTCTTGGATCCCGAGCAAAACCACACCTTTGCCGATCATTACGTTGAAGTGGACTTCGACTTGAGCGACGTGATGTTTGTGGCCACCTCCAATTCGATGAACATCCCGCCAGCCTTGCTGGACCGCATGGAAGTGATTCGTTTGTCGGGCTACACCGAGGACGAAAAGGTCAATATCGCCATCAAATATTTGCTGCCAAAGCAAATGAAAAACAACGGCGTCAAAGACGAAGAACTGGCCCTGCAAGAGTCGGCCATCCGTGACATCGTGCGCTACTACACCCGCGAGGCAGGCGTGCGCTCATTGGAGCGTGACTTGTCCAAAATTTGCCGCAAGGTGGTCAAGGGTTTGCAGCTCAAAAAGATGACCCCGCAAGTGGTGGTCACCGCCGACAACCTCGACGACTTTTTGGGCGTGCGCAAATACACCTACGGCCGCGCTGAACAGCAAAACCAAATTGGCCAAGTGGTGGGCCTGGCCTGGACCGAGGTGGGCGGCGACCTGCTGACCATCGAAGCTGCCACCATGTCAGGCAAGGGCAACATCACCCGCACGGGCTCCATGGGAGACGTGATGAAAGAGTCCGTCGAGGCTGCCCGCACCGTGGTGCGCAGCCGTGCCAAGCTCTTGGGCATCCGTGAGGATGCTTTCGAGAAAAAGGACATCCACATTCACGTGCCCGATGGCGCCACGCCCAAAGACGGGCCCAGCGCAGGTGCGGCCATGACCACGGCCATCGTTTCGGTGCTCACCGGCATTGCGGTGCGCAGTGATGTGGCCATGACCGGCGAGATCACCTTGCGTGGCGAAGTCACGGCGATTGGGGGCCTGAAAGAAAAGCTTTTGGCCGCTTTGCGCGGCGGTATCAAAACCGTCATGATTCCAGAGGAAAACGTCAAAGACCTGCAAGAGATCCCCGAAAACGTGAAGAACGGATTGGAGATCATCCCGGTCAAATGGATCGATAAAGTGCTTGAAATTGCGCTGGAGCGCATGCCCCAGCCACTGCCCGATGAGGATCCATTGGCCGCTGCACCGAGCACCGATGCCGCCCCGAAAGTGGAGGCCATCAAGCATTGACATGCCCTATGCGGGCACATGCCGAAATGCGCTATAATTTCGGCTCTCCACGCGGGAGTAGCTCAGTTGGTAGAGCGCAACCTTGCCAAGGTTGAGGTCGCGAGTTCGAGCCTCGTCTCCCGCTCCATATTAAAAGGGAAGCTTTGCTTCCCTTTTTTCTCGCTCAAGGCGCGGTAGCAAAGCGGTTATGCACCGGATTGCAAATCCGTGTAGGTCGGTTCGACTCCGGCCCGCGCCTCCATCGCACATTGCAAACTGTTCCGCACAGTTTGCTTTTTCTTTTTGCAAATGCTCCGCGCACACTTGCAACACAAAAACTCCACAGCACTGCACCTGCGCAACGCATAAAACTTGGTGCCGCGCTGAGTGAATTTCTCGCGCAGCACAACTGCGAATAGATGTGGTTGCATAAATGTAGCCAAGCGACTAGGACTTGGGGAAGGCCTGCTGCACACCTGGGTCAAGAAGTTCAAGGCTGCCAATGAGCCAGTTGCCATTGATGACATGAAATCAATGCAAGCAGAGCTCACCCGTTTGAAGGCATCCGCCTTGACCCCTGGCTTTGTGAAGTTGATAATGCGTTGTAATACACATGCACAGGAGTGTTATAAACATGACCGCCAGAACCATCAACGTACGCTTGCCCGAGGCGCTTTACAACCAGATCGAAGAGCTGGCCAAGGCGACCGCACGGACCAAGAGCTTTTTGGCCATTGATGCGCTGACCAACTATGTACAAAATGAATCCTGGCAGATTCGTGACATTCACGAAGGCATCAAGGAAGCCGATGCAGGCGAATTTGCAACCGACAAGCAGGTCAAAGCGGTTTTCGCTAAATACGGCGCTTGATTCATGTTGATCAAGTGGACCAAGACAGCGCTCGCGTCTCTTGACGAAATCGCCGGCTTTATCGCCAAAGACAACCCGACCCGTGCCACCAGCTTTGTGCTGGAGTTGCAGGCCGCTGTGACCAAACTTCAGGCCCATCCTGGCATGGGCCGGGCTGGCCGCGTCCCTGGCACGCGTGAGTTGGTCCTGCACAAAAACTACATCGCCATTTACCGCGTACGTGGCGACGATGTTGAAATTTTGAGGTTGCATCACACAGCTCGAAATCTATGACCAACCGGCTCAGCCGTTCCTAAAGACCTACCCAAAACAACGCACCCTGCACTGGACGATGATCAATCTCATGCTTCCAAAAATCGACTGATTACTGTCAACAAAGTGTCAACGGTATAGCCAGATTACGCAGTTTTAAAGCGACTCAAACAGTGTTGAGTACTTGAAATGCTGTGGAATGCATACCCAATGCGCCCCATGCTCAAGGATTGCAAATTCCTCTAGGACGCTTCGACTCCGGCCCGCGCCTCCAGTTGATTCAGAAGCTCAGCCCCGAAAGGGGCTATTTTTTTGGTTGTTTGAGTTTGATATGTTGGCTCCGGCAAGCGGGAAGCAGCTCAGTTTGGATGTGCAGTAGCCCTGAAACATCCGTCTGAATTGGCCATTGGGGTTCACTCAAACAAAGCTGTTGGGGCACTGAAAATCAATTTTTGCGAAAAGGCGACCTTGACGAAGGGCTGAAGGGCCAGCTGCATGGGGCGTCCAAAGCGTGGCATGCCGTCGGCATTTCTTTTGGCCTGCCATGCCTCGGGTTGAGCCACCATGGCCTTGTAGGACGCCATCAAGGCGCCGCCATGCTCCATGTGGGCTTGGGCGTTTTGCGGTGCCAATTGGGTGGCTTGCTCCAAGCTGTGCAGTGCCAACTCATATTGCTGCATGTCTTTCAACAAGCGGCCACGATGCAGGTGGGCCAGCGCCAAATGGGGGTCCAGGGCAATTGCTTTTTCAAAGCTGATCAATGCCATTTCAGGCTTTTTCAATTGCTGAAGGGCCACGCCGCGTTCGTTGTGGGCTTGGGCAAATGCGGGTTTGATCTCGATGGCTCTGTCAAAGCTTTCCAAGGCTGCTTGAGGGGACTTTTTTTCCAACAAACTGCGACCTCGCGCATGCAGGGACAGTGCGTCTTGGGGGTTGATGGCAATGGCTTGGCTGAAGCTTTCGATGGCTTCGTCCCATTTGCGCAGTGCGTGCAAGGCCTGGCCCCGGTCAAAGAACATGGTCGCTTCATCTGACTTCAGCCCTAGGGCAAGGTTGTAGCTGACCAGGGCCGCATCCCATTTTTTGAGTTGGGCCAAGGCCTTGCCGTGTGCGTGGTGCATATGGGCATCTTCAGGTTGAAGTGCACTGGCTTGGTTGTAGCTGCTTTGGGCGGCATCCCATTGCTTGAGCGCCAACAAAGATTGGGCACGACCCAAATGCGAAGCGGCATGTGTTTTGTCCAAGCGGATGGATTTGTCGTAGCTGGCCAAGGCCGGTGCCCATTGCTGCAGTTCTTTGAGGGCCTCGCCTTTTTGAAAGTGGGCCAGGGCATGGCTGGGCTCCAAGGCAATGGCTTTGTCGTAGCTGTGGATGGCTTCGCGCAAATCCAGGTCCGCCACGATGGTCCAGTTGCTGGCCGCCCCCGCAGTTGTTGCGCAAAAAGACAAGAGAATGCTTGCGGCGTATTTGTTCATGGCCGAACTCCATCAAAGGTAGGGCAGGGTGTCGAAAAACCAGCTTGTCCTCTTGTAACGCAAATTGCGGGCCCGGTTTATTTGACAGACCCGGCTGGGGGCGAAGGCCTGGCAAGACCTCAAGTGGCCTGTGGGTGATCACGGCCAGCCAAGGACAAAATTTCTCAATCTCATGGCTGTGCGCTGTGTATAGTTGAATTGCTTCAATGTCATGATCATTGCGGCCCAATGGCCAGCATTTCATCCAATCCACCAGAATTCAGACCGCATGGAACACCCCATTCATTTCACATCCCAAGGCCTTCAATTGGCCGGTGTTTTACAGATCCCCGACAACTTGCCGCCAGGTCAAAAATGCGCCGCCATCGTGGTGCTGCACGGTTTTGGCAGCAACAAAAACGGTGGTATTTCACTGGCCGCGTCCAAGTTGTTTGCTGCCTTGGGCTATATCACCCTGCGCTTTGACATGCGCGGCTGTGGTGACAGCCAAGGCCAACGTGGCAAAGTCATTTGCATGGAGCAGGTGCAAGACACCCAGGCCGCGATTGACTTTTTACAAACCCGTGCCGAAGTCGACGCCTCCCGCATCGGTGTGATGGGGCACAGCTTTGGCGCTGCCGTGGCCATCTACACGGCCGGCATTGATCAACGCGTGGCCGCTTGTGTGTCCACCGGTGGTTGGGGCGACGGCGAAAAGAAGTTTCGCAAACAACATGCCAGCGATGCCGCTTGGAAAAAGTTCACCGACATGATGGCCGAGGGCCGCCGGCGCTTGGCATTGGGCGAGTCGATGATGGTGCCGCGTTATGACATCGTGCCGATTCAACCCGGCTTGCGCAACCAATTGGCACCGGGTTCGATCACCGACTTTCCCTACGAAGTGGTGGAGAGCATGTTTAATTTCCGCGCCAATGAGGTGGTGGGCCAAATCGCGCCACGGCCACTGCTGCTGCTGCATCCCTCGAACGACACCGTGACCCCCACCGAGCAGTCGCTGGATTTGTTCGCCCATGCCGGCCAACCCACCGATTTGCACCTGTTTGCCGAAACCGACCACTTTATTTTGGGCGAGGGCAATGCGCTGGTGATCGACTTGGTCAGTGGGTGGTTGCAAAAAAACTTGCCTTTGAGTGTGTGAATCTTTAAGCCTCTACTGGAGAAAACCATGACGTTCCTTCGCTTTGCTGTGCTGCGGTTTTTGCTGTTGTGCATGGGTTTGATGCTTGGTGTGGGTGTGATGGCGCAAGCCCCCGCCTTTCCCAATCGCCCGATCAAATTGGTCGTTCCCTTTGTGCCCGGCGGTACCTTGGATGTCGTCGCACGCCTGTTGGCGCGCAACATGCAAGACAGTTTGAAACAGGCCGTGGTGGTGGAGAACCGCGCCAGCGCAGGCGGGGTGGTGGGGGTGGACTATGTGGCCAAAAGCCCAGCGGATGGATACACCTTGGTGCTCAATGCGGCCACGCCCATGGTCACGGTGGTGAGCTTGCAGGCCACGCCCTATGACTTGATCAAAGACTTGGTGCCTGTGGCCCAAGTCAGCACCTTTGATTATGTGTTGGCGGTCAACGTCAAATCCCCCATCAACAGCATGCAGGACTTGATTCAATTGGCACGCAAGCAACCGGGCAAGCTCAATTACGCCAGTGCGGGCTCGGGCTCTGGCCAGCACATGTACATGGAGTTGGCCCGCAGTGCGGCAGGCATTCAAATCCAGCACATCCCCTACAAGGGCAATGGCCCAGCCATGCAGGCTTTGCTGTCGGGTGAAGTGGATTTGATTTTCGACACCAGCTTGGGCATCTTGCCCCAAGTGCAAGGTAACCGTTTGCGGCCCATCATGACCAGCAGCGCCAAACCCATGGCCAGCATGCCCCAAGTGCCCACCATGGACAGCCTGTTTCCAGGTTCTGGCAGTCAAGGCTGGCATGCGGTGTTCGCGCCTGCGGCAACCCCCAAAGAGGTGTTGGCTGTGTTGACCGAGGCCATTCGCAAGGCGGTGAATTCGCCTGAGATGTCGGCCAAGTTGCGCGAACTCGGGTTGGAGCCATCGGGCATGGGCCCAGACCGTTTCACCGACGTGGTGCGCCGCGACATGGAGCGTTGGGGCAAACTCATCCGCGACAACGGCATCAAGGCCGACTGAAGTCCGTGCCCCCCATTGCTTTAACCAACCACATTTCACTTCAAAGCCATTTGCATGCCATCGACAACACCTGCCCCAGGCCAGCCACTCCCCTGTGACCTGATGATCACCCACATTGATTGGCTCATCACCGTTGACCCGCAGCGGCGCATCATCCGCGATGCGGCCTTGGCCGTGAAAGACGGCCAGTTTGTGGCGGTGGGAAAAACCGCCGATCTCTCGGGCCAATGGCAGGCGAGCCAAACCATCTCTGGCCTTGGCCGGGTGGTGATTCCCGGCATGATCGACAACCATTTGCATGCCTCGTTCCAACTGTCTCGGGGCTTGGCCGATGAGGCCAATGCCCAACAGTTTTTGTTTGAACACATGTACCCCTACGAGGCCGCCAATACCCGCGAGGACGTGGCGGTGAGTTCTGCGTTTGCCGCCCTGGAGTTGATGCGCCATGGCGTGACCTGCTTCACTGACCCCGGCAATTACCACCCTGACGCAACCATTGCGTCAGTGCTCTCCACGGGCATGCGCTTGGTGGCGGCCTGTTCATGCTTTGATAAAACCAAATCGGTCATGGGCCTGCTGCCCGCCAGCATGATCGAATCCACCGGCGCTTGCTTGGAAAAAACCGAGGCTTTGTTTGAGCGCTACCTGGGCCAGCACCATGGCCGACTCACCATGTCAGCGTCATTCCGAGGCATGAACAACGCCAGTGACGAACTCATCACGGGCTTGAAAGACCTGGCCAATAAGCACCGGGTCAAATTGCAAACCCATGCCTGCTTCAGCTACCAAACCCACGACGCCAGCGTTTCGGCCACGGGTAAAGCCGAGATCGAACGCCTCGAGTCACTCGGGGTGCTGGATGAAAACATGATCTTGGTGCATTCGGGTTGGCTCGAACCCCAAGAGCTGGCTTTGCTGGTCAAGCGCAAGCCCACCTTGGTGTGCAGCCCTTCGTCGTCGGTGCACAACGGCTATGGCTACATGGCAGCGGGCAAACACCCCGAGCTCATGGCCATGGGTGTGAATGTGAGTTTGGGTTCCGACCACGCGTCATCGGGCGTGGTGGACATGGTGCAAGAAATGCGCATGGCGGCTTGTTTGTACAAAGAGGTGCGCATGAACCCAAGGGTGATGCCCCCCGAGCACGCCATTGAAATGGCCACCTTGAATGGGGCCAAAGGGGTTGGTTTGCAAGACCGCATTGGCTCCATCGAGGTCGGGAAGGAAGCTGACTTTGTGGTCTTTGATGCCACCCAGCCCGAGTGGCAACCGCTGTACAACCCAGTCTCCAATTTGGTCTACAGCGCCACGGGCAACAGCGTGAAAGATGTGTTCATCGCTGGCGAACAGGTGCTCAAGGACGGCAAGCTGACCCGCATTGACCATGATGCCTTGATGCAGCAAGTGGGTGAATCGGCCCAGCGCATTGCTGCGCGCTTGGACATGAAAAAACTGCTCAAGGGCTATTGGCCGGTGCATTAAAGCCCACGCTGCCATCGGCACTGCGGCGCAAAACGCGGCCGGGCAGGGCGCCGGTGTGCTGGGCGTTGTCGATCACTACCACTCCATTGACCAATACGGTGGTTCGCTGGCCAGCGGGGTAGCGGTGTGGGTCTTGGTAGGTGGACAGGTCCAAAAAAACATCGGGTTCAAACATCGTGACGTCGGCGCACAGCCCGACGCGCAAAAGCCCCCGGTCGCGCAAGCGCAGTGCACGTGCCGTGGCACCGGTCATTTTGAAGATGGCGTGCGCCAGGGGGGTGACTTGTTCGCGGTGCACATAGCGGCCCAACACGCGGGGAAACGTGCCGTAAAAGCGCGGGTGGGGCATGCCTTGACTGACCACGCCTTCGTGCGAGACGCAATTGCCATCCGACCCAATCAAGGCCGCAGGCGAGCGGATCAATTCACGCACATCGTCTTCTGAAATCGAGGTGATCAAAACCCGGGTCGCCCCACGGTCCTCGCACAAGTAATCGCACAAGGTGTCGACCGGGTCCATGCCCCGTTCCTGGGCCAGTCCCGCGATGGTTTTGCCCGCATGCTGCGGTTGGTGGGGGGTGATGGAGATGCGCACATCGTCCCAGGAGGCAATGCGGCCCCAATTGTTCAAGCCATCGCGCTCGACCTCTTGTCGGATGCGTTCGCGGGTGGCTGGATCGGCCAATCGCTCCAGCATGGCTTCGACACCGCCGGCTTGCACCCATTGGGGCAAGATGTTTTTCAGCGGGTTGCTGCCGGCGGTATACGGGTAGGCGTCGCAATCGATGTCCATGCCCGCATCACGCGCCGCTTGCATCTGCGCCAATGCCTGGGCGGTTTGCCCCCAGTTGTCCACGCCAGAGCATTTGAAATGAACCACTTGCACATGGATGCGACAAGCGCGGGCAATGTCGATGGCCTCTTGCAGGGCGGCCATCACGCCATTGGATTCATCGCGCAAGTGGGTGAAGTAGGCGCCATGGTGTTGCTCGACCAATTGGGCCAGTTGCAGCATTTCCTCGGCCTGGGCATAGGCACCCGGCGTGGTGAACAAGCCGCTGGACAAGCCCAAAGCCCCGGCTTGCAGGCCCTCTTGCAGCAGGTCCAACATGTGGGCCATTTCAGCTTCGGAGGGCGCGCGTTGTGCCATGCCCATGGCCATCAAACGCAAGGTGTTGTGGCCCACCAGCATGCCGGCATTCACCGATGTGGCTGGGAAGCTGTCGAGATATTCGCCAAAGCCCATTTCTCGAAAAGGCAACCAGGGTGCGCTGGGGTTGAGGTAGTCGGCCAGCAGTTTGACTTTGCCGGGCAAGCATGGGGCCACCGAAAAGCCGCAGTGGCCAATGATTTCCGTGGTCACACCTTGGCGCAGTTTGCTTTCGGCTTTGGGGTTGATGGGCAGGGTGAAGTCAGAGTGGGTTTTGATGTCAATGAACCCAGGGGCCACCACCAGTCCGCGGGCGTCGATCACCCGCTTGGCCGTCACGCCCAGGTGGTTTCCAATCGCCATCAGGCGGCCTTGGTGGATGGCCACATCGGCCAGAACCCCGGGCGAGCCGCTGCCGTCAAAAACGGTCCCGCCTTGGATCAATACGTCACAGTTCATATGGGTGTCTCTGTTCAATCAGTTCAAGGGACCTAAAAATACTTCACCCATGAAGCTGTCTTGTTGGGCATCGATGTGTTCGGGCCAGGCTGTGGGGCTTGGTGGCCATGGCCTTCTTTGGTCAACCGGTCGGGGCAAACCATTCCAGCCAATTTGCTCCATTTCCCAATAAAGCTGCACGGCATTGCCATCGGGGTCTTGCAGCCACACATGGTGGCCCATGCCGGGTGACAGTGCCGGTGGCATGTCGACGGGTTGGTAACCGGCTTGACCCATGTAGTTCACCGCCGCACGCAATTGGGCATAACTGCCCAGTTGCACACCAAAGCCCAGCAGGCTTCGCGAATGCTGGATGCCCAATGGAGCGCGCAAAGCTTCTGGGTACAGGGCCAGTGCGTGATGCTCGGTATTGGTGCGCAAAAAATAACAGGTGTGGCCCATGACATCGGCTTGTTCGCTCAGGCTCAAGCCCAGTCCATGGGTGTAAAACTTCAGCACGGCCTGGACATCGCGCACAAACAAGCGCACGGGCCCCACCTTGGTGATTTTGAAGGGGCGCGGCAACAGAATGCCACCCACATCAAAAGTCTCTGTCAAGGCGTCTTCGCGCCGATAGCCACTGGACAAAGCCACGCCTTGGGCCATGGCTTGATTGACCTCTGCAAACTCGGACCGATGGGGCAATTCGGGTGGCTGTGTGTAGCGAATGCCATGCATGGCCATGGGTTTGGAATGCCCGGACCAGCCAATTTGTTCGATGCCGTAATACAGCTCGTTGATGTGCCCTTCAGGATCTACCGGGTAAATGTGCCAATTCGATCCCGGGGTGTCGCGCCCCGAACGCAGCACCCGCGAGTCCAAAGATTCAAACCATGCCAAGCCATGGGCCACTTCGCGCAAAGACGAAACCTGCCAAGTCAGTTGGTTCAGGTTGAGCTGTGGGTGGGCCTGGTAATGGGGGTTGCTGGCATGCATTGCTGCCTGTGGAAAAAGCACAAACGAATGGTGGTCGGTGCCATGGCGCATGAAGTAACCCAGGCTGGGGCCGACCTGAGCCTTCAGGGTTTCAGGCACACGGGGACCAAAATCCAACTCATCAGAAATTTCAAAACCGAGCAATCGACCATAAAAGTCCATGGAGCGGGCGACAGATTCGACATTGATACCAAAGTGCCCCAAGCGGCGCACTTGAAAAGGCCGTGGCAAACGCAAGCCGTCAACGATGTGGGTGGTGGGGTTTTGAAGAGCCATATATTCCATTCTGACAAGGGTGAACCCGTCTGTGCAAACGGGTTGGCGATGCTTTATCCTACAGCTTCAATTTTTATTCCTCCAAGGCCCCATGAACAAAGCACAACGTTTTCATCCCCACGGCGTGATCCCTGCTGTGTTGCTCCCATTCTTCGATGATCTTTCCATTGATGAGGTGAGTTATCGCGCGCACCTGCGCGATGTGGCCAGCGTGCCAGGCATCAGCGCCATCACGATCAATGCGCATTCCACCGAAGCCGCTTCTTGCACGTTTGAAGAGCAAGTCCGGGTTTTGGCCATCACCAAAGACGAAATTGGCGCCCAGTTGCCCATCGTCAACGGCATCTACACCGACAGCAGCATGGAAGCCCAACGCTTGGCCAAAATGGCCCATGACGGCGGCGCAGCTGCCTTGCTGGTGTTTCCTTCGGGCATCTATACCTTTGGGCAGCGACCTGAAATGGCGATCGAGCATTTCAAGCGCATTGCCGATGTGACCGATTTGCCTTTGATTGCTTTTCAGTACAACCCGGCTGGGGGGCAAGGCTACCCCCTGCCCACATTGCTGCGCATGATCGAGGCCGTTCCCACGATTGAGGCCATCAAGGACTGGTGTGGCAATGCGCAATTGGCCGATCGGCAAATTCGCGCCTTGCAATCCCGCCAACCCCCGGTGAATGTATTGAGCACCCACAGTGCCTGGTTGTTCAGTTCTTTGGTGCTGGGCTGCAATGGCCTGTTGTCGGGCAGCGGCTCCGTCATCGCTGACTTGCAGGCCCAGCTTTTCCAGGCCGTGCAAAACAAAGATTTGGGCCTGGCCCAACAAATCCACAACCGCATTTATCACACTGCCGAAGTTTTTTACACAGAGCCTTTTGTGGACATGCACAACCGGATGAAAGAGGCTTTGGTGTTGCTCGGCAAGTTGCCACGTGCTGTGGTGCGCCCGCCGCTGGTGAAGATTCAGCCCGACGAAATTGAACGAATTCGCCTGGCCTTGATCGCCGCCGGATTGCTCAAGGCCTGAAGCGGTTTATTTTTAAACCCATTTTCAACTTAAAAAAAGCCATGAAACTCACCTTGTTGAACCCATGCCTGGGCGGGTATGGATGCGCCCGTTTGAAGAATCGCATCCGTTTGGCGCTTTCTTTTTGGGGGCTTGCCAGCGCTTTGTGGATGGGGGGCACGGCGGTTAACGCTGCCACGGCGGCCAGTCCGGTGGCGGGATACCCCAGCCGGGCATTGACCTTGGTCTGCCCGTTTGCCGTGGGTGGCTCTGCGGACATCATGGCGCGGTTGTTGGCCCAAAAACTGGGCGAAGCCCTGAATGTGCCGGTGGTGGTGGAAAACCGGGCCGGTGCTGGCGGCATGGTGGGGGCTACCCATGTGGCCAAAGCCAAACCCGATGGACACACTTTGTTGCTGGTCACGGGTGCGTATCCGGCGGCCGCAGCCCTGAGCACCGCACCAGCGTTTGATCCGATCAAGGACATGGCCATGGTGTCCTTGGTGACCGCCTATCCTTTCATCATCAATGTTCCGGCCAACTCTGCATTCAAAACCTTCCCCGATTTGGTGGCACATGCCAAAAAAAATCCTGGCTCCCTCAATTACGCCACGTCGGGCGTGGGGTCGATCAGCCATTTGTCGGCCGAATTGATGAACGCCATGGCCAGCATTGAAACCGTGCACATCCCGACCAAGGGCGGCAACACGGCTTTGAGTGAAACCTTGGCGGGCCGGGTGGATTTTTTGTTTGAGGCGCCGACACTTTCATTGCCGTTCATCAAGAGTGGAAAACTGCGGGCCTTGGCCGCCACTGGCCGCGAGCGCTACAAACCCATGCCAGAGCTGGCCAATGTGAGCGAGGCCTTGCCGGGTTACGAGGTGTACTCATTCATTGCCTTGGGCGTCACTGGTGGCACACCCGATGCGGTGGTGCAATACCTCAACGCGGAGATGCGAAAAATAGTCGGTCAAGCGGACGTGGTGCGGCGACTGGTTGAGCTTGGTGGAGAACCCCAGGCCAATTCACCTGACGAGATGAACCGCTATGTGGCCAGTGAACTGCGCAAGTGGCGCCAAGTGATTGACTCTAGAAAGATTGAGCGCCCATGAGCAACAGCACCCTGGTTCAGGCTGAGCGGCTTGAACATTTTGTCCAAGCGCTTTTTGTCCACGCAGGCATGGCCAATGAGCCCGCACGCAGCGTGGCCAAGGCCTTGGTGTGGGCCGAACTGCGTGGGATTGATACGCATGGCGTTGGGCGGGTGGGTTTTTACTTGAACTTTATTCACAAAGGGGTGATCAACACACAACCCACGTGGCAAGTTTTGCACGACACGCCAGCGGTGCATGTGTTTGATGCGAATGCCAGTGCTGGCGCGGTGGCCATGTCGCACGCGGTGGCGCAAGCCACCGTCAAAGTCCGTGCCCTGGGTTTGGGCTTGGTGATGGTGCGCGGCACGACCCACACCGGTGCTTTGGGGTGTTTCACCCAAGCCTTGGCCAAAGAGGGCATGGTGGGTGTGGCGTTTGCGGCTTCGTTGCCCTTGATGGCGTATCACGGTGCCAGCGCGGCAGGTGTGTCAACGGCGCCCTTGTCAATTGCCGTCCCTGGCCCCGATGACGAACCCATCATTTTGGACATGGCGTCGGGTGCCATGTCCATGGGGCAACTGCGCTTGGCCAAACAAAACCAAACCCCTCTGCCTGCTGGGCTGGCGTTGGACGCCCAAGGCCAACCCACCACCGACCCACAACAGGCCACCATTCCCATGCCCATGGCTGGGCCCAAAGGATCGGGTCTGGCCCTGATGTTTGAGTTGATGTGCAGTTTGGTGGTGGGCAACCCCATCATCTCCGACTACTTCAGCGACAAACCCGCAGCCCGCAAGCACAGACAAAATGCCTGGTTGCTGGCCGTGGACATTGGCCGTTTTTCTTCTGTGGTCGATTTTCAGCAAGAGGTCGCGCGAACCGTGGCCACGCTGCGCGGGCTCGCGCCCAGCGATGCCAGCGAGGCGATTCGCATGCCTGGTGAGCGCGGACAACGCTGCCATGCCCAGCGCATGGTGGCGGGCATCCCCTTGTCGGCTGCGGTTATCAAAGAGTTGAGTGCATGTCCCCGCCCAGATGGCATGGACTTGCCTTGGTAGTGCGTTGGCACTTTCAGCGCTGTCGCGCACTGGGCAGCCACCAAGCAAAAATTCCCCCATACTTCGCCGCAGTTTGATGCGGCATGGCCCAGCGGTTGTGCTGTCAATACAGGAGTGCTCATGTCGAATGGCTCGGTCTTAGACCGCTTTTCCCTTCACGGCAAAACAGCTTTGGTCACGGGTGCCGGTCAAGGCATTGGCAGGGCGATTGCACAAACCCTGGCCAATGCAGGTGCCATGGTCGGTTGTTTGGATCGCAACACCCAAAGCTTGCAAGAAACAGTTGATTTGATCCAACAAGACAAAGGCATGGCCCTGGCTTTGGTGGCCGATGTGTCTTCACAAGAACAAACCCAAGCAGCGGTAGACAAGTTGGGTGGGCATTCAAACGCATTGCACATTTTGATCAATGGTGCCGCCGCTGCCGATCCGAGTGGAACCGTGGTGGACTATTCACTGGCCGATTGGAACCAAGCGATTGCGGTCAACTTGAC
>Ga0194077_1193_pt1 | contig 33753 bp, 26 predicted proteins | sample LauGreSuBDMM15SN_2_FD_133647 | JGI IMG/M metagenome (GOLD analysis project Ga0194077, IMG submission 133647) | reverse complement strand
AGCAAATGCCCGCCATCGTCGACGATGGCAAAAGACACGGCCCATTGGTTTTTCATGGCTTCGGCCTGGGCGGCCGCAGCCATGCGTTGCAGATCAGACAATTCAAGGGTGGGTTTGTTTTTCATGTAGATGATCTTAGCAAACCACCACCCTGGGGCCAAACACCTGTGCGTCGGACCCGCAGCAAGGCAGGGCAAGATAAACCCACAAGGCTTGGGCGTATTTAAGGCAAGCCCTTGAATCCTCCTAGAATGCTGTCATCTGCATGTGCAGAGTAACTTTGGAGACTGTGTCATGAGCGATTCATACCAAAACATAGATTACCACTACGTCACGACCACACCGGCTGAGCGCAACCGTGTGTTGCGCAACACCTACTGGCTGTTGGCCTTGAGCATGGTGCCCACCGTTCTGGGCGCTTGGTTGGGTGTGGTCACAGGCTTGAGCCGGGCCATGTCCGGTGGCGTGGGCTTGGTGGTTTTCTTGGTCGGTGCGTTTGGTTTCATCTACGCCATCCAAAAAACCAAAGACACGTCCAAAGGCGTGCCAGTCTTGTTGGCCTTTACCTTCTTCATGGGCATCATGCTCTCGCGCATGATCGCCATGGTGCTGGGCTTTAAAAATGGGGCCGAGCTCATCATGACCGCTTTTGGCGGTACGGCCGGCGTGTTTTTCCTGATGGCCAGTTTGTCGACTGTGATCAAGCGGGACTTGAGCGGCATGGGTAAATGGCTTTTCGTTGGCGCCATCGTTCTGATGGTGGGCAGCATCATCAACGTTTTTGTGGGCTCTTCTGCCGGCATGATGGCCATCTCCATGTTGGCGATAGGTATCTTCAGCGCCTACATGCTTTATGACATCAAGCAAATCATCGATGGCGGCGAGACCAATTACATCAGCGCCACATTGGCCTTGTACATGGACATCATGAACGTGTTCCAAGGCTTGCTGGCCCTGCTGGGCATCATGGGTGGCGAGCGCGATTAAGCTTCTCTCAGCAGCCAAAGTATTTTTGGCTTGCAAACACAGAAGGCCCTTCGGGGCCTTTTGTCATGGGGCCGCTTGATTTCTGTCAAATACCGCCATGCTCTCCACATGGGCAGTGTGCGGGAACATATTGACCACGCCGGCTGCCGTGCAACGGTAACCCGCCACATTGACCAACAAGCCCGCGTCACGCGCCAGGGTGGCAGGGTTGCAGCTGACATACACAATCCGCTGAGGCGGTTGCCAGCCGGGATATGCGCTGGCGTCTTGGCAGGCATCGACCAAGGCCTTGGTCAGGGCAAACGCACCCTCTCGGGGCGGGTCCATCAGCCATTTATCGGCCACGCCGTCTTGCACCAAGGTCTGCGCGGTCATCTCAAACAAATTGCGCGCCACAAAGCGGGTGGGGGCCAAGCGGGCGTGTTGCAATCCGAGGTTTTGGCTCGCACGTTGCACCAGGGTGGCGCTGCCCTCCACCCCCAAAACGTCCGCAGCTTGGGTGGCCAAGGGCAAGGTGAAATTGCCCAAACCACAAAACCAATCGATCACCCGCTCGGTGCTTTGCACGTCCAACAACTGCAAAGCCTGCTGAACCAAGACGCGATTGATGCGGGGATTGATTTGGGTGAAGTCAGTGGGTTTGAAGGGCAACTGAATGCCAAATTCGGGCAAGGCATAAAACAAGTCTGAGTCGGCGTTGTCCAAGCGGTGCGCCGTGTCCGGGCCCTTGGGTTGAAGCCACCACTCCACACCATGCTTTTGGGCAAAGTCACGCAGGGCCTGCAAGTCACTGGGGCTCAGGGGCTCCAAATGGCGCAGTACCAGCGCGGTGGTGCGGTCGCCGCCGGCCAATTCAATTTGAGGACAGGTGCTGCGCGCTTGCATGCCGCCCAAGAGATCCCGCAGCGGCATCAACAAGGCACTGACATGCGGCGGAAGCACGGAGCAGGCCTGCATGTCGGCCACGTAACGGCTTTTGCGCTCGTGAAAACCCACCAGCACCACACCTTTTTTAGCCACCCACCGCACCGACATCCGTGCCCGCATGCGGTATCCCCAATCGGGGCCTTGGATGGGGCGCAAGACGCGCTCGGGCTTGACCTTGCCCAAATGCCACAAGTTGTCTTCCATAACCCTTTGTTTGACGGCCAATTGGGCCATGGGGTGCAAGTGCTGCATCTTGCAGCCACCGCAAGCCCCCGCGTGCAAACCAAAGTGCGGGCATTCGGGTTGCACCCGTTGCGCGCTTTCATGCAACACCGCCTGCAAAGTACCTTGCTCCCACTGGTTCTTGCTGCGGTGAATGATGGCGCTCACCCGCTCACCCGGCAGCGCACCTTCGACAAACACCACCTTGCCCTCGACACTGTGGCCGACACCTTGGGCATCGTGGTCGAGCGACTCGATGTCGAGTTCGGGCAAAGGCTTGGGGCTCACGCAGGCTTCAACGGGGGGGCAAAAATTTAACGGGATCGACCGGCTTGCCCAGACGGCGAATTTCAAAATGCAGCTTCACCTGGTCGGCATCGCTGTTGCCCATTTGGGCAATGGTTTGCCCACGCTTGACCGACTGGTCTTCGCGCACCAGCAAAGCTTGGTTGTGCGCATAGGCACTCAAAAAAGTGTTGTTGTGCTTGATGATCACCAAGTTGCCATACCCCCGCAGCCCTGACCCGGCATAAACCACCTTGCCGTCTGCCGCGGCCAAAACGGGGTCCCCTGCCTTGCCCGCCACATCCAAGCCTTTGTTTTTCGTCTCGTCAAAACCGGCCATGATCGCGCCGTTGTGTGGCCAGATAAACGCCAGGCCTTCGCTGTCGACCACCGTGGCAGGTGTTGCTGCGGTGACACCGGTCGAAGGAATAGACGGGGTGGGCGGGGTTGTGGCCGCCTTGGTGTCGCTCCTAGCAGAATTGACCGTGGTGGGGGGTGTGACCGCTTTGACGACCACCGCCTCGGGGGCTGGTGCTTGATCCGGTGAGACGATGCGCAGCACTTGCCCAACCTCGAGCAAATTGGGGTTATCGATCTTGTTCCAGCGCACCAAATCGCGCCAGTTTTGGCCAGCATCCAAACCGATGCGGATCAAGGTGTCGCCCGGTTTGACAGTGTAAAACCCAGGTTTGCCCATGTTCTCGTGGCCGGGCAAGGTTTGCGGATCTGGGCGTGCCGCAGGTCGGCTGGCAGAAGCAGGGCTGGGCGGCGGCGGTGGAGGAAGCCGCCTGGCACTGCTGCCCCGGTCTTCAACCGGCGGCGGAAAGCCCGATCGCGTGGCACAACCCACCATGGCTATGGCCAACAACACCCCCACTACCCACAGGCCCCAGCAACGCAGCATGGAATTCATCCCACCTCTCATCAAGCGATGCCCGATTTTAGGGGGACAAAATGCACGGCCTCGAATTGCTGTTGCTTCAACCCCTGAGGGGTTTTGTCGATCACCACCAAAGCTTGTTGGCCGTTGGCCGTGACGGTGGGCGCAATCACCCTTCCGCCGACAGCGAGTTGATCCAGCCAAGCCGCAGGAACGGATTCCCCCCCGGCGGCGGCAATGATGGCGGCGTAAGGCGCACCTTTGGGGTAGCCCAGCATGCCATCGCCAAACAACAAATGCAGGTTGGGCAAACGCAATGGGCGCAGGTTGTCGCGCGCCTTATCGTGCAAGCCGCGCAAGCGCTCAATGCTGTAGACCTCTTTGGCCACACAACTGAGCACCGCCGCTTGGTAACCGCAGCCGGTGCCAATTTCAAGCACCCGACCCATGCGACCGTCGGCTTGCATCAAAGCCCCTTGGCGCAATAACTCAATCATGCGCGCCACCACACTGGGCTTGGAAATGGTTTGCCCCAGGCCAATCGGCAAGCTGGTGTCCTCGTAGGCCTGGGTGGCCAAGGCCGAATCGACAAATTGATGGCGCGGCACCAGCCCCATGGCCGCTAAAACCTGCGGGTCGCTCAACCCAGACTGGGCCAGCTTTCGAACCATGCTCGCGCGCACCGCAGAAGAGTCCAAGCCCAAGCCAGCGGGTGTGTTCGTGACAGGGGCCACGGGGCTGCGATCGGGCTTGAGGGTCGGCGCGGGCTTGGCGCTGGGCAAGCCCATCAACGGCGTGGGCCCCTTGTGTGTCGCCTTGGCCTTGGGTGCATCCGCTGCAGGCATACGGGCTGGAAACGAGGGCCGCTGTTTCATGCAGGGCGGTCCACCGCGCTCAAGTGGGTTTGCCATGCCGCCAATTGCGCGTGATCGGTCAAGTCGATTTGCAAGGGCGTGAGGGTGACCACGCCTTGGTGCATGGCATGAAAGTCGGTGCCCTCGGCATCGTCTTTGGCAGCGCCCGCGGCACCGATCCAGTACATGGTCTCGCCGCGCGGGCTTTCTTGGGTGATGACGCGCTCTGCGGCATGGCGCCGGCCCAAGCGGCATACCTGCACCCGGTCCAATTGCGCATAGGGCAGGTTCGGGATATTGACGTTGAGCAACCAAGGCGGGGCCTGCATCTGCCCGCCCGAGATCAGGCCTTCGACCAAGTCACGGGCTTTGTGCGCAGCGTCCTCGATGTGCGCCCAACCCTTTTCGTGCTGGGAAAAAGCCAAGGCAGGTACGCCCATCAGATAGGCTTCCATGGCCGCGCCCACGGTGCCCGAATAAATGGTGTCATCCCCCATGTTGGCCCCGTTGTTGATGCCCGAGACCACCAAATCAGGGCGATACCCCAGCAGGCCGGTGAGCGCAATGTGCACACAGTCAGCGGGTGTGCCGTTGACATAGCGAAAGCCATTGGGGGCCTCGCGCACGTACAAAGGGGCGTACAAGGTCAAGGCATTGGATTTGGCGCTGTTGTTGTGCTCTGGGGCCACCACCTCCACCTCGCCCAAGCTAAGCATGGCTTGGTACAAGGCCTCGATGCCGGGCGCTTGGTAACCATCGTCATTGCAAATCAAAATTTTCATGCGCACGCATCCTTGAAAAACAGATTGTATGACCCGATACACCGCCATAATGGCCGCTTCCAACACAGGAGATGCACCGTGCACGCTTGGCTCTGCGAAACCCCCACTGGCGTTGATCAACTGATCTGGAAAGAATTGCCCACACCCACGCCAGGCCCGGGCGAGGTATTGGTGCAAATTCAAGCCGCCAGCCTGAACTTTCCCGATTTGCTCATCGTTCAAAACAAATACCAGTTCAAGCCCAGCTTGCCATTTGTGCCTGGCTCAGAATGGGCCGGCGTGGTGCAAAGCCTGGGCGAGGGCGTGAGCCATTTGCAGGTCGGACAAGCCGTGGCCTGCTTGTCGGGCACCGGTGGCTTTGCCACCCACACGGTGGCCAAAGCCGATCAATGCGTGCCGTTGCCCGCCAACTTCCCGGCGGTGGACGCGGCGGCATTCATCATGATTTACGCCACCTCGCACCACGCCTTGATCGACCGCGCACAATTGCGCGCCGGCGAGACCGTTCTGGTACTGGGTGCCGCAGGCGGCGTGGGCACATCGGCCATACAAATTGCCAAAGCGGTGGGCGCGAGGGTGATCGCCGCAGCCTCCAGCGATGAAAAATGCCAACTGTGCTTGGCCCAAGGGGCTGACGCCAGCATCAATTACGCCAGCGAAAACCTGCGCGAGCGCATCAAAGCCCTCACCGATGGCCGCGGGCCCGATGTGATTTACGACCCCGTCGGTGGTGAATACACCGAACCGGCCTTTCGCTCCATCGCTTGGCGTGGGCGCTATTTGGTGGTCGGCTTTGCCGCTGGCCCCATCCCCTCACTGCCCCTGAACCTGACCTTGCTCAAAGGTGCATCGGTGGTGGGCGTGTTTTGGGGTGACTATGCCAAGCGCGAAGCTGTTGCCAACCGCGCCATGATGGCCGAACTGGCCCAGTGGTACGCCCAGGGAAAAATCAAACCCGTGATCGACCGCACCCTGCCCATGGCGCAATTGCACGACGCCTATGCCTTGATGGGTTCGCGCCGGGTGATGGGCAAATTGGTGATGGTCAACCTCTGAGGAAACCGTGCAAAACACGGTCATCGCGGTGATGGCCGCCTGATGCTCGCCATCACAGCCCCGACGTGGCGGTCCCTCGGCCCTTGATTGCGCTCAAACCCCGCCGTGGGGATGGGTCGGGTCCACCCACAGCACCTGCTCGGGCGGTTCTGCGGGCGCGATGTCCAAATTGATGGCCACCGCCTCACCATCGCTGCGGCACAACACGCACTCGAGCACCTCAGTGGGGCTGGCATTGATTTCTTGGTGCGGCACATAGGGCGGCACATAAATAAAGTCGCCCGGCCCGGCCTCGGCCGTGAACTCCAAGCGCTCACCCCAACGCATGCGGGCACGACCCTTGACCACATAAATCACACTCTCCAAATGCCCATGGTGGTGGGCGCCAGTCTTGGCGTTGGCATGGATGGTGACCGTGCCCGCCCACAGCTTTTGCGCACCGACGCGGGCAAAGTTGATCGCTGCCTTGCGGTCCATGCCCGGGGTTGACGGCACGTTGCCATCGAGCTGATCGCCTGGGACGACGCGCACCCCATCATGCTTCCAATCGGTGGGCGCATGGCTGTGCGGGTGGTCGTGGGGTTGGTGATCGGTCATGGTGGGGTTAATTCTTGGGTTTGCGGCTTTGGACAAACCGTCCAATCAAGTAAATACACAGGCACAAAGAGATGACCTGAAACACATATTGCAAAAAGCCGTCCCGAGACTCAGGCCCCAGAGCCCGGGGCAAAAAAATCACAATCAAACCGAAAATGATGCCCAACATGAGGTGAACCGGGTTGGGTTTCTGGGAAATTGATGCTACTTCGCTCATGGCCTGGCTCCTGTGTTGGCGGGTTGAATCACAAGGCTTACTTTAACAAGCCCCAGCCCCCAGGGGGGCTTGGTGTTTTCATCCATCCCGAACCAGCGGCCCAAGCACCCAGGGCACCGATAGCGGTTTGAATGTTCATTTGTCACTTGGGGCACCAGAAGCCTCTCTAGGGGGGACTAGAATCTCCCCGCACCCAAAACTCAATCACCTGATTGATTGAGTAATGGAACAGTGACCCACCCCAGAAAGGTAATCGGATGTCCAGCCATGCTGCCCTGGCGTATTTGCGCCTGGTCAAAATCGTTCTTTCTTTGGAAAATCAAGCCCCTTTTCGGGATCTCGACCAAGAGAGTATCAAATTGCTCGAGGTCATTGCCTTGGGCGAACTCGAAGGCACGCCCTTGCAAGTGACCAAGGCCATGGAGCTCAAGCACATTGCATCGCCCGCCAGCATCCACCGCAAACTCGAGGCCCTGCGCGGCCAAGGTTTGATCGAACATGTCTTCATCGAAGGAAATCGACGCACCAAATACCTCAAGCCCACCGAAGTGGCGCTGGCCCATTACGAGCGCATCTCCCAAGAAATGAAACTTTTGGCGGGGTGATCGCCTGCTTCGGGGATCTTCTGGCCCATCCCATCTGCGGCGCAAACGGATACCACCCCGCCGTCGCCTGCGGGCAAAGACACCCCATCGATCAAAGGTGCACAATGCGCAACACCGCGCTTGGCCTCTGCCTCGACTCAAATAGTTTCAATCAACGATAATATTTGTCGGCGTGCCGAGAGGTCTGTGCAACTGTTGTTCAACCCCAAGATGACTTTCACCCCTTTTTATTGGATTCCCCCGCTGGCAGGACTGGCATCTTCGGCATTGATGGCTGGCCTGCTGATATGGGCCAGTGCGCATTGGCATTGGGGCATGGACAAGGGCGCAGGGGTGCAAAAATTTCACGCCAAAACCACCTCTCGCTTGGGTGGCCTGGCCATTTTCGCCGGCATGTTGGTCGGCTTGTGGGTCTCTTACCTCTACTTCCCCAAAGATGGTTGGTTGGGTGCATTGGTCATGTTGGCCTGCGCACCGGTTTTCGTCGGTGGCCTGGTGGAAGACCTGACCCACAAAGTTTCCCCCAATGTGCGCTTGCTGATGGCCTTGGCTTCATCGGCGGTGGTGTATTCCGTGTTTCAGTTGGGTGTTCAAAGAACCGACATTTACATCATCGATGTTTTTTTATCCCTGCCATTTGCCGCTTTTTTGTTGACTGCCTTGGTCATTGCCGGTTTTGTCAATGCCATCAATATCATTGATGGATTTCATGGCTTGGCTTCAGGCAGCGTGATTGCTTTTTTGACCGGCATTGCCGGATTGGCTTGGCTGGCCAACGATGGCATGGTGTTTCGCTGGTGCTTGCTCAGTGCGGGGGCCACGCTGGGTTTTTTGGTCTGGAACTGGCCCTGGGGCAAGATTTTTTTGGGCGATGCCGGGGCCTATTTGCTGGGCTTTTGGGTGGTCATTTTGGGCTTGATGATTCCCCACCGCACACCGGAAATTTCGCCCATGGCCCCGGTGTTGGTCGGCATTTACCCCTTGGTCGAGACGGTCTACAGCATGTACCGGCGTAAATTTGTGCGAACCCATCCGATCAACCACCCTGACGCCTTGCATTTGCACACCTTGATTTACCGTCGCTTGGTGCTGCGCCCGGGCTTGCACTTGAGTGCATCCGAGAAAAACTCGGCCAACGCCAAGGTGGCTGGATACGGATTTGTCATGTCGGCCGTGCCCGCTGGCTTGGCCTGCGTGTTTCACACCCAGACCAGCGCATTGCTGATATGCATGGCCTTTTTTGCCTTGTTTTATATCAATTTCTATCGCCGCATCGTGCACTTTCGCAGCCCGCGCTGGCTCTTGAAATGGGCCCGGACTTGATGCCCCTGGCTGGGGCTTGAGCCTGTGCGCACCTGCGCAGACACGACACGCCCGCACCCTGGCACTGTGCTTGAGCGCCTGTCTACCCTGAGGTCAATACACCTGTAATGGCGCTGATGTGGTTTGGGCGGCCACCACCTCACCCACCTCACAAGCTTGGCCAAAGCCCATGCGAAGAAACACGTCCAGCACTTGGCCCACACATTCAGGCGCGCAACTGACCAGCAATCCGCCACTGGTTTGGGGGTCGGTCAACAAGGTTTGGGCCAGGGGGTCCAAGCTGGCCGACAGCGCCACTTCGGCACCATAGCCTTGCCAGTTGCGCCCCGACGCGCCGGTGACAGCACCGCCCAGCGCCCCCGCATGCACGCCCGGCAACAAAGGCACGCGCGACCAGTCGATGCGCACCGAGGCACCCGCACCGCGGGCCATCTCCAAAGCATGGCCAGCCAAGCCAAAACCGGTGACATCGGTCATGGCATGCACCCCATCGATGGCCGCCAACACCGGGCCGGGGGTGTTCAATTGCGTGGTCACGGCCAGCATGTGGGCATAGCCCTCGGTTGAGAGTTGCTCTTTTTTGAGCAAAGCCGACAGCACGCCCACGCCAATCGGTTTGCCCAAAATCAAACGGTCGCCAACCCGCGCATCGGCGTTGCGTTTGACCCGGGAGGGGTGGACCAAGCCCAGCGCCACCAAGCCATAAATCGCCTCGACAGAGTCGATGGTGTGGCCCCCGGCCACCACAATGCCCGCGGCTTTGCACACCGTGTTACCGCCTTCCAAAATGCGCCCAATCACTTGGGTGCTGAGCACATTGATGGGCATGCCAACCAAGGCCAAGGCCATGATGGGCGTGCCCCCCATGGCATACACATCACTCAAAGCATTGGTGGCCGCGATGCGGCCAAAGTCCATCGGGTCGTCGACGATGGGCATGAAGAAATCGGTGGTGGCGATCAAGGCTTGCTGATCGTTGAGCAAATAAACCGCCGCATCGTCCGAGGTGGCAATGCCCACCAAAATTTCGGGTGGCATGACCATGGCGGTGGTGCCTTGCAAAATTTCGCGCAAGACCCCTGGAGCAATCTTGCAACCGCAACCACCCCCATGCGAGAGCGATGTCAATCGGGGTGAGGAGTCAGTGGTGGGTTTTGTCATAGGCCGCCACTATAAGCGCGGCACCCACGGCCCGACCCAGCTGTAAAACTCACAACACGCGGGCGTGGCGGCGCAAATTGATCAAGCTGCCAAACAAGACCAACAGCATGGCCAGGGCCAGCAACACAGCGGTGACTTCCGTGAGTTGGTGTTTTTCCAACCGAATGGTGGTGCCCAATTGGCGGTACACCTCCAGCAGTTGCTGGGCATCGATGGCGCGGTAATAGTTGCCTTCGGTGATCTCAGCCACTTTTTTCAACACGGTCTCATCGAGTCGCACCCGCATGGACATGCCTTGGGCGCGCAGCACCACACCCTCGGGGGTGCCAACCCCCACGGTGTAAACACGCACGCCGTGGTCGGCCGCAAGTTGAGCCATCTTGATCACATCGGGCCCCATATTGCTTTGGCCATCGGTGATGAGCACGATGGCCATGGCTTTGTTGGAGCCCGGTGAGAGATTGACTTGGTTCGATGCCTGCCCAGGGGCGACCAGGGCGCGACCGGTATCGGGCTTGGGCGGGCCGTCGGCTTCCATGATGATTTTTTCAGGATCGATGCCCGAGCCCGGCAGCAAATTGGCCAAAGCCACCACGATACCGCTGCCCAAGGCCGAGCCCCGCTGCAAGGGCATGTTTTCAATGGCCCTGAACAATTCGTCGCGCTGAGTCGTGGGGGCCTGGGCCACGGACGCCGTGCCCGACAAGGTAACGATGCCCACTTTGACCTGCACCGGTTGCTCTTCAATGAAGGTGCGCACCGCCGCTTGGGCCGCCTCCAAGCGGCTGGGCTGCACGTCGGTGGCGCGCATGCTGCCCGAGGTGTCAATGGCCAACATCACCGTGTCCAAACGGCTGGGCAACAGCAACACCGCTTGGGGGCGTGCAAGGGCCAGCAATCCAGCCGCCAGCCCCAATCCCCACAGACAAAGAGGGGCACTGGGCCCGCGCCAAGCCCTGCGGCGAGGTGGGGTCGGTGCTGGTGCCTGAACTGATGTTGGGTTGGGCGTTGGCACCGCTGACGCAGGAGCGCTGGCAGGGCCATGGACTTGCAGATGCAAGCTCGGCCAGCGCCCTGCGCGGGTGAGCCACAGGTACACGGCCACCATCAAGGGCCAAGCCAGCAAGACCCACAGCATCAAGGGCCAGATAAATTGGATGGAAGAAAACTCCAACACCTTCAGCCCCCCGCCGCCATCGCCGCGCTGGTCGCTCCTGCGGCCACCTGGCTGCGGCGTTTGCGCAATTGGGTGAAGCGCATCAAGGCCTCATCCAACGGTTGATCGGTGTGCAACTCCAAGCCATCGACGCCGGCGTGGACCAAAGCAGTGCGCAAGTCGGCCTCGCGTTGGGCAGCCGCTTGGGCAAAGCGTTCACGAAACCCGGCGTCATGGGTGTCCACCAGCAGTTGCTCACCGGTTTCCGCGTCTTCCATCACCACCAAGCCCACATCGGGGAGTTGGCGCTCCAGGGGGTCGCACAAGCGCAGCGCCACCACCTCGTGGCGGCGCGCCAATTGCGACAAGCCACGCTCCCACCCCGGTTGGCTGAAAAAGTCCGACACCACAAAAATGGTGGATCGGCGGCGGATCAGGTTTTGCGCGTCGTTGAGCAAGTTTTGCAAATGCGTCTCGCTGGTGGGCTGGTTGGCCTGCGCTTGCATGACGGTTTGCAACAGGTGCAGCATGTGGCGCCGTCCCGAGCGCGCAGGAATATGGAATTCGGCATGCGCGTGTTCGCCGGTATAGACCATGGCCCCCACCCGGTTGCCACGGCGGGTGAGCATGCGCGCCAGCACGCCCACCACCTCGGCGGCCAACATGCGTTTGCTGGTTTGGCCCGAGCCAAAAGCCACCGAGCGCGACAAATCAATCAAAAACCAAGCCGCCATCTCACGGTCTTCTTGGTGCTCGCGCACATAGGGGGTTTGCATGCGGGCGGTGACATTCCAGTCAATGTGGCGCACATCATCGTGCGCTTGGTACTCGCGCAAATCGGCCAGCATCAAGCCCGCACCGCGAAACAAAGTGCGGTAGTCGCCTTGCAACTGGCCGTCCAAGCGCCGAATCACCGTCCACTCCAAGCGCCGCATCAATGCCTCAGCCTGGCGCGTGGCATCGGGTGCGGGTGGTCTCCCTGGTGCGACGTTGGCTGGGGCATCGGCTACAACGCCAGAAGCCAGACCCACCCCCGCCACAGCAGCGCCGCCGCGAGCGATCAGCGCCGGGTCCAGGGACCCAACTCCAGCCGCCACCTCACCGTGTGCAAGAGCCTGGGCATCGCTGGGCTGGCTGGGGCGGCCGCGCCAGGCCTCAAGCCGCCGGCGCAGTCCGAACATGGCTGTCCAAAGGTTTGTCGGGCACGGGCACGGCTTGCAAAATTTGCGCAATGATGGCCTCTGGGGTCAAGCCCTCGGACAAAGCCTCGTAGGACAACACCAAGCGGTGGCGCAACACATCGGGCACCAAGTCCAGTACATCTTGGGGCAAGGCGTAACTGCGCCCTCGCAAAAACGCCAGCGCACGAGCGCCTTCAATCAAAGCAATGGTGGCGCGAGGGCTGGCCCCAAAGGTGATGAAGCGCGACCAATCGGCCAAGCCAAAGCGCTCGGGGTGGCGCGTGGCCGACACCAACTTGACCGCAAACTGGATCAGGCTGGGGTCGACATAGCCTTGGCGGCAGGTTTTTTGCAACTGCGCGATTTGATCGGTGCTGGTCACGGCGGCCACCTCAATGGCCTGACCAATCACCCGTTGCACGATGACAAACTCCTCATCCTCCTGGGGGTAGCCGACCAACACCTTCATCATGAAGCGGTCCACCTGGGCCTCGGGCAATGGGTAAGTGCCCTCGGTTTCAATCGGGTTTTGGGTCGCCATCACCAAAAAAGGTGTGGGCACTTTGTGCGTCTCGCCCGCGATGGTGACTTGGCGCTCTTGCATCACTTCCAGCAAGGCGCTTTGGACCTTGGCTGGCGCGCGGTTGATCTCATCGGCCAGCAACAGGTTGGCAAACACCGGGCCCAACACGGTGCTGAACTCGCTGGTTTTTTGGCTGTACATGCGCGTGCCGACCAAGTCGGCGGGCAACAAATCAGGGGTGAACTGGATGCGCTTGAAACTGCCCCGAATGGTCTTGGCCAGGGTGTTCACGGTGAGCGTTTTGGCCAAGCCGGGCACGCCTTCAATGAGCAAATGACCCTGGGCCAGGATGGCCACCAGCATGCGCTCCAAAAAATGGTCTTGACCAACCACCACCCGCTTGACTTCGTACAACACCCGCTCCATCAGGGCAGCGGTATCGTGGTTGGGATCGGCGCTGATGCCTCGGTTCCATTCGCTGGGATTCATGTCGATTTTTCTCCGTGTCAAAAAGGGGGGATGCCCACAGCGCTGCCCGCACTCTCCATGGTGGCTGCAAAGCCAATGCCAATGAAGGTGCGCGCCGAGGTTGGGTTCAAGATGGCGGTCACGATGCCCACCACCTCACCCGAGAGGTTGACCAGCGGCCCGCCCGAATTGCCGGGATTGGCGGCCGCATCAAATTGGATCAAGCCCTTCATGGCCATCTTGCCCTCGGGCTGAAAGGAGCGGTTCAGGCCCGAGACCACGCCGGCAGACACGGATGGGCCAATGCCAAATGGAAACCCCACCGCAACCACCTCGTCACCGGGCTGCAGGTTGCTGCTCGAGCCCATGGTGGCGGGCTGCAAATCGTCGGGGATTTTTTGCGGCTTGATCACCGCCAAGTCGTTTTCGGGCATGGTCGATATCACCATGGCAGGTGACTCAAGGCCATCGAAAAAAGTCACCTCCAAGCGCTGGGCGTTGGAGATCACATGAAAATTCGTCAAGATGGTGCCGTCTTCAACGATCACCACCCCCGTGCCCACACCCAATTCTTTTTCGCCAGCCTTCGGGTTTTGGGGGTCGGTGCCAAAGGCGCGCACCCGCACCACCGACGGCCAGACCAATCCCGCCGCTTTGGCCGTGCGCGAGGGCAGGTCTTGGGTGGCCAAGGTGTGCAACACCGCTGCATCAATGTCTTTTTGGGTCAACACCTGGCGCGGCGTGCCGAAATGCTCGCTGGCCCACCACATGGCCCCGCCAATGGCCAAACCCATGAGCAACATGGCCCAGCGCTCGTGGCGCAAAAACCAGTTTTTCCAGCGCGCTGTGCGAGGTGCTGGCGCGGGGGCCACCTGCTCTCCCGGGCTGGGGTTTCGCGCCGGTGACGGCTGGCTGGCATAAACGGTGGCGCGTTTCATGTCTAAACCATAGCACAGCCAGGGGTGATAAAGTGTCTCTGACCTTAACCGACCCCCAGACACCGATGCAATTTGTTTGGCCCCAAGCCCTGTGGGCGCTGTTGCTGGCGCCTTTGCTGCTGGCTTTTTACCTGTGGTTGCTGCGGCGCAAGCAGCGCAGCGCCTTGGCCTACCCCAGCCTGGCGCTGGTGCGCACCGCCATGGGACCGCGCAAGCTGTGGCGCCGCCATGTGCCCCCGGCCCTGCTGGGCTTGGCCCTGATCAGCGCGGTGGTGGGCATGGCCCGCCCGGTGGCCAGCGTGGTGTTGCCCGCCGACTACATGACCTTGGTGCTGGCCATTGATGTCTCGCGCAGCATGCTGGCCGAAGACGTGGAGCCCAACCGCATCAAAGCCGCCCAGGCAGCGGTGAAAGACTTCATCCGCGAGCTGCCCCCCAGCATCCGGGTGGGTGTGGTGTCTTTTGCCGGAGCTGCGCAACTGGTGCAAGGCATCACCGATCAGCGCGATGAATTGGTCGCCTCCATCGACCGCTTTCAATTGCAGCGCGGCACGGCCACCGGCAGCGGCTTGTTGATGGCCTTGTCCACCTTGCTGCCCAACGCGGGCATCGATTTAGAGGCGGCCATTTATGGTCAGGGCTTTGGCGGCTACGCAAACTACGGCAGTCCCGCACCCGCTCCCGCCACCCCACCCAAAGCCAAGCCCAGTTTTACCCCAGTGCCTGCGGGCTCCTACTCGGCGGGTGCGATTGTGCTGCTCTCCGATGGTCGCCGCACCACGGGCCCCGACCCCCTCGAGGCGGCCAAGCAAGCCGCCCAGCGCGGGGTGCGCGTCTACACCGTGGCCTTTGGCACGCCCAATGGTTTTATTCCAGGCTTTGAAGGCTCGTCTTTTTATGCCAAGGTGGACGAAGAAACCTTGCAAGCGATCGCCAAAGCCACCGAGGGGGAGTTTTTCCGTGCGGGCAATTCCAACGACTTGAAACAAATTTACGAGCACCTGTCGACCAAATTTGCGCTGGAGCGGCGCGACACGGAAATATCCGCCCTGTGGGCTGCGCTGTCTTTGGTGTTGTTGCTCTGTGCCGGGGGCTTGTCCCTGGTTTGGTTTCGCCGCCAGCCTTGGGGCCAAGCCTGAAACGGCCTTCCCCCCTGGCCACGGCCCTCAGGGGGGCAAGACCTCCACCCAGGCGCTGACCTGGCCCATGGCTTTCGCTGGCCCACAAAACCAGCCCATGCGGCCCCTCAAGGGGCCAACCCAAAAGACATCAGCTATCGGCCTGCACCTTGGCGTCTTTGACCACGCGGGCCCATTTTTCTTGCTCGGTGGCCATGAATTGGGTGAATTTTTCGGGGGTTCCGCCGCCGTCTTCGGCGCCGTATTGCTCGAACTTTTCTTGTACATCGGGCATGGCCATGACGCGGTTCATGTCTTCGTTCATGCGCTTGACCATGGCCGGGTTCATGCGCGCCGGGCCCACCAGGCCATACCAAGTGGTGGCGTCAAAACCGGCAAAGCCTTGCTCGTCCATGGTCGGCACACCCGGGTGGCCTTTGGCCCGCTTGGTGCGGGTTTGGGCCAAGGCCACCACCTTGCCGCCCTTGACATGCGGTGTGGCCGAGGTCATGGTCTCAAAGCAGTATTGCACCTGACCACCGATCAAATCGGTCAAGGCCGGGCCCGATCCCTTATAGGGCACGTGCAAGGCCTGGATACCCGCACGCAGTTTGAACATCTCCAGCGCCAAATGCTGGGCCGAACCGCCGCCGGCCGAGGCAAAACTGATCTTGCCGGGGTTTTGCTTGCACAGCTCCACCAACTCTTTGACGGTTTTGGCCGGTTGTTGGGGATTGCAAATGAGCAAATTGGGCGTCACACCCACCAACACCAAGGGGGTGAAATCACGCTCGACCACATAACCGAGTTTGGGCTGCAAGCTGGGAGCGATGGCGTGGCTGTTGATGTGCGCCATCAGCAAGGTGGTGCCATCGTTGTTTTGCTTGGCCACATGGTCGGCGGCGATCACACCGGCCGCCCCGGCTTTGTTTTCAATGACCACATTGACATTCCACATCGCTTGCAGCTTGACCGCCATCACACGGGCCAAGGCATCGGTGCCGCCGCCGGGTGGAAAACCCACCACGATGCGCACATTGCCCGTGGGCAGGCTTTGGGCGCGCAAGCTGGGTGCAGCCACGCTGGCACACAGGGCGGCCGCGCCAGTTTTGAGAAGGGTTCTGCGTTGCATGATGTCATCCTTTGTTGTCACGGGGACCACCAGAGGCACCTGATGGGGCACACCCACGGAGGTGGGTAGAAGGCTGACCATTATGGCGAAATTTGTGAAAATCAAAGCAAATCAGTCACTTGGCGCACATGTACCGCCCAAATCAGGTTCCACTGAAAAAAGTTGAATCGGCACTTTATTTTTACCAACTCGTGCCGATCAATGAAGGCCATCGTTTTGCACATGGCCTTTGCCATGGTTGGCGCAGGCAAGGCAAGCGGGTGGCAACACAGATGAACTTGCGCCCATCACTGTCCCCCCAAACCACACGCCAGCGGTTGACCGCCGGCGTGTGCGCATCGCTGCGCCAAGCGTTTGGCCTGGGGTGGTTGCTTTGGACCGTGGCCAGCCCGGCCCAAACACCTGCGCCCAGCCCAGCCGCACCCAGCCGTTTCGACCAATGGGTGCAATTCCCGCCCAAACCTGTCAACCCGGCCATGCCCAGTCCATTGGACAGCAGCGACAAAAAAATCAATTGGGTGCGTTTTGCAGCGCCGACGCCGGCCGCACCCATGCCAGAAACTGCCGCCCCAGCCACGGCCATGCCCCCCACCGCAGCTGCGCCCGCCGCGCCAGCGCCAGCAGCAACCCCCATCACCGCTGCCGCGACACCTCCCCCAGCGCCTGTGATTCCGGTGGTCAAGGGGTTTGAGTTCAACGGCAACAGCGTGTTCAGTGCCAGCGATTTGACGCAAGTGCTGAAGGCTGTGGTGGGCACACCACTGGACATGAAAAGCCTGGAGCAAATCGTCGCCTTGCTCGACCAGCACTACGCCAGCCAAGGACGGTTGGGACGCTCCGAAATCCCGCCACAAGACATGACCGATGGGCTGATTCAGGTCACGCTGCGCGAAGGCCGCTTTGCCCGCGCGGTGATCGAGCCCGGACCACACCCGCGCATCCCCCCCGGCTTGGCCGTGGATTTGGTTGAAACCGCGCAACCCAAAGGTCAAGTGGTCAACCTGCCAGCCTTGGACCGCGCCACCTTGCTGTTGTCGGAGTTACCGGGCGTATCGGCACAAATGAGCCTGCGTCCCGGCGAGAAAGAAGGCGAAACCGAAGCTGTGATCCGATTGGATGATGCCCCCGCCACCGACGGCAACGTGGTGTTTGACAACTCGGTGGTCAGTGCCACCGGTGCCACCCGCACCATCGGGCAACTGAACCAACACGGCGGATTTGGACGGGCAGAAACCGTCAGCCTGATCTGGATGCACACCGAAGGCAGCGAATACCTCAAGGTCGGTTACAGCGAGCCTTGGGGCAGTGCGGGCAAGCGTGTGGGCTTGAACCTCTCGGGCAGCAAATACCAATTGATCTCGCCGCAATATGTGTCGCTCAACCCCAGCGGCCCTTCCAATTCTTTTGGTCTGGACTTGAGCGTGCCCTGGCTGCGCTCACGCTCGGCCAATGCGAGCGTGCAATGGGGCTACGAACACAAAAACTTTCGCAACGACACCACCGCTGGCTTGGTGTCGGAGTACAAAATTGATCTGATCAGCGCCACCGCCCAAGGCCAACGCAGCGACGGCTGGATGGGTGGAGGCGAATTGGCAGGCTCGATCCAAACGCTGATCGGCCATGTGGATTTGAATGGCTCACCCAACCAAGCGATGGACGCTTCGAGCACCCAAACCGGTGGCCTGTACGCCAAATTGCGGGCCATGGCCTCGCGCGTGCAGCGCATCAACCCCAAACAATCGGTGGTCGCCACTTGGCAAGCGCAGTTGGCCAGCAAAAACCTGGACGGCTCAGAAAAATTCTTCATGGGCGGCTCGCAAGGCGTTCGCGCCTACCCCACCAACGAGGGTGGCGGCAGCCAAGGCCAGTCCTTGAACCTGGAGTGGCAACACCTGCTCACCCCGGGCAAGCAGCGGCTGACACTGTCTGCCTTTTATGACATCGCCACCATTGACGTCAACAAGTTCAATGAATTCATCGGTGGCGCGAGCCTGAACACCTACGCCTTGCAAGGCGGCGGTTTGTGGCTGGGCGGTCCCTTGGCCCATGGCTGGGGCACGCCTTTGCAGTGGCGCTTGACCTGGTCACGCCGCATTGGCGAGAACCTCATGGCATCGGCCAGCGGCTTGGACCAAGACGGTTCCTACCGCTGGGATCGGTTATGGTTCAACGTGAACCAGCCTTTTTGAACCCCATCCAACATGATCAAAAAAGCCCCTGCCGCGCCGCTTGAACACCCCCAGGCTCTTTTGCCTTGGGCGCAGGCCATGGGCTGGGCCTTGGTCTGGTTGACGGCCAGCTGCGCACAATCGTGGGCGCAAAGCGCGGCCATCTCGGCCACCCAACTGCCCCAAGGCGGCAAGGTGGTGGCGGGCACGGCCAGCATCGGCCAAAGCGGCAACAACCTCAACATCAACCAATCCAGCAACCGGGCGGTGCTGAACTGGAACAGCTTCAACGTGGGCGCCCAAGCCCAAGTCAATTTTGTGCAGCCCTCCGCCACTTCGGTCACCCTCAACCGCGTGCTCGACACCCAGGCCAGCCAAATCTTGGGCCGCATCAACGCCAATGGCCAGGTGTTTTTGTCCAACCCCAATGGCGTGTTGTTTGGCCCCACCGCCCAAGTTGACGTCGGTGGCTTGTTGGTCACCACCCATGGCATTGGCAACGACGACTTCATGGCGGGCAAATCCAGTTTCGAGGGCACCGGCAAAGCCGGCAGTGTGGTCAACCAAGGCCAATTGCAAGCCAGCCTGGGCGGCTATATCGCCTTGCTGGCACCACAAGTGCGCAATGAAGGCGTGATCGTGGCCAAAGAGGGCACGGTCGCGCTGGCTGCGGGCGACAAAGTCACTTTGCAGTTTGCTGGGCAAAGCCTCACCGCCGTGCAAGTCGACCGCGCCGTGGTGAATGCCTTGGTGGACAACCAACACCTGGTGCGCGCCGAGGGTGGCTATGTGGTGATGACCGCGCGCAGCGCCAATGCCTTGCTGCAAAACGTGGTCAAAAGCTCTGGCAGCGTGCAAGCGCCCAGCTTGGTCAACCGACAAGGGCGTATCGTGTTGGAAGGCGGCACCCTGGGCCGGGTAGAGGTGGCTGGCACATTGAGCGCCACCGGCGACAAAGGCCTGAGCGGCGGCTCGGTGCTGGTCATGGGCGATCAGGTGCAACTGAGCAACGGCACAGCCATCGACGCCTCTGGCGACACCGGCGGCGGCCAGGTGCTCATCGGCGGGGGTTGGTCTGCGGCGGTGGGACCGGTGGGCAAGTCCAGCAGCTTGAGCGTGGGCGACGGGGTCAGCATCAAGGCCGCCGCCACGGGCACGGGCAATGGGGGGTATATCGAAACCTCGGCGCAAAAGGTGCAAATCGCCGCCAGTGCCAAGGTTGACACCTCGGCCCGCAACGGCAAAGTCGGGCAATGGGTGATCGACCCGGTTGACATCACCATTGACGACATCTTGGCGGGCGCTATTTCCACCGCTTTGAACAACAGCGACGTCACCGTCAGCACCGACAGCGGCAACACCCCCAGCACCAGCTCGGGCGAGACTGCGGGCACGGGCAACATCTATGTCAACAGCGCCATTTCGTGGTCAGCCAATTTGCTGACCTTGAAGGCGGCTGACAAGCTCTACATCAACAGCATCTTGCGGGGAACGGGCACAGCCAAGTTGCGTTTTCAGATGACCGCCGCCAACGGTATGGACAACGTTTACTTCAAAGCACCGGTGTATTTGCCAGCGGGTGACAATTTGTCGGCCATGGAGGGCCCCAGTGGTTCCGTCATCAACATCAAGGTCATCACCAGCCTGGGTTCCGAAAACAGCGCAACCAGTGCCGACTTGCAAGGTATCAAGGTCAACTTGTCGGGATGGTTTGCGCTGGGCAATGATATTGATGCCAGCGCCACCAGCGGATGGAATGGCGGTTCGGGCATGGAACCCCTGGGCAACAGCCTCACGCCATTCACGGGGTATCTTTTGGGCCAAGGCCACACCATCAGCAACTTGACGATCAACAGGCCCGATACGGACTATGTGGGATTGCTGGGCAAATCCACGGGCCATGTGTCAGAACTGGGCCTGGTCAACGCCAACATCACGGGAGCCAACCATGTTGGTGCTTTGATTGGCTACAACGGTGGCAACGCGATTGTGAATTTTGCGACGGGTCAGGTCAGTGGGAAAACCAAGGTCGGTGGCTTGGTTGGCACCTTGGGCGATAGCGGCAAAGTCCGCAACAGCTATGCCAATGCCAATGTGTCGGTCACCAACTTGGCGGATGCGGGTGGTCTGATTGGCTTGGTCAACGTGGGTACTGTTTCCAAAAACTATTCCACGGGCACGGTGTCTGTGGTCGGCGCAGGGACAGCCACGGGCATCGGTGGCCTGATCGGTCGCTTGGGCACAGGTATCAACTCCCCAGTGGATGTCGCCAACGCAGGTTTTTGGGACACCACCCTGTCAGGGCAAACCACTTCAGCGGCTGGAATAGGCTTGGAAACTGATGCCACCAAGCGCTTCAACAGTGGTCTGGATCAGTTTGCCCTCAACACCGACTACTGGCAGAACTACTACAACAAAACCACGCCCTTGCTGAAGGCATTTTTAATGCCATTGACCATTTACCCCGGCAATAAAACCAAAACGTACGATGGCCTGACAACGGGTAGCAATGATCACTACAGCACTTCAACCAACGATCCATTGCGAGACCCCTACCTATTGGGGATTGGAGATTTCTTTTACACGCTGCCAGATGGAACTACTCGTGTTACCCCTGTCAATGCAGGCGCATACAAAATCTTTCCCGATTTGTACAGCGCTGACAATCGGGGTTACAACATCACCATCAGCAACAGCACTTCTGCCGATGGCAATTTGACGGTGAATCCCGCCGATGTCAGCCTGTCAGGCGGGCGCCCCTACAACGGTAGCACGGCCATTGCCGGGTCCAATTTGACGGCCACAGGTGTCAACGCCGAAACCTTTACCGTGACCGGCAATGGGGCTGATGGCAATTTATCCACCCGAAATGTGCAAGCGGCCAATTTATTGGGCAGTGTCAGTGGTTTGACTTTGGGCACCTCCAGCAACGGGGGTTCGAGCAGCAACTACAACGCCTTGAGCACCGCCAATTCGGCGGTAACCATCACGGCCAAGTCGGTCACCCTGACCGCGCCCGTGGTGAGCAAGACCTACGATGGCACCACCGCCTACACCCCCTCGGCGAGTAATTTAACCGCGCTGAGCACCCAACTCGGCGTCACCGGTGACACGGTCAGCGCTGCAACTTTGAGTTTCAACAACAAAAGTGCAGCCAGCGGCACCAAGGTGGTCAGCGCCAGTGGCGCCACGGTGAGTGACGGCAACAGCGGCCAGAACTACAGCCTGAGCTATGCCAGCAACAGCACCAGCTCCATTGCCCCCAAGGCCTTGACCATCAGTGGCATCACCGCCGCCGACAAGGTCTACGACGGCTTGACCACCGCCACCGTCAGCACCGCAGGCGTTACCAACAGTGTGCTGCAAGCCAATGGCTTGGTCGCAGGTGACACGGTCACGGTCAGTGCCAGCGGCAACTTTCGCAACGCCGGCAACACCGCCAACGACAAAAACGTGGGCAGCGCCAAGACCGTGGCCTTGGCCAGCACCTATGGAGGGGCGGATGTGGGCAACTACGCCATCACCGGCCAAACCACCACCACCGCCAGCATCACCCCCAAGGCCCTGACCATCTCTGGCATCACCGCCGCCGACAAGGTCTACGACGGCTTGACCACCGCCACGGTCAGCACCGCAGGCGTTACCAACAGTGTGTTGCAAGCCAATGGCTTGGTCGCAGGTGACACGGTCACGGTCAGTGCCAGCGGCAACTTTCGCAACGCCGGCAACACCGCCAACGACAAAAACGTGGGCAGTGCCAAAACCGTGGCCTTGGCCAGCACCTATGGTGGTGCAGATGTGGGCAACTATGCCATCACCGGCCAAAACACCACCACCGCCAGCGTTGCCGCGATGCCCCTGTCGGTCTCAGGTTTGAGTGCCAGCGATAAGTCTTATGACGGCACCAACTCAGCCACCCTCACTGGCACACCCACCGTCAACACCATCAGTGGCGATTCGGTGAGCTTGCTCAGTGGCCAAGCCCAATTTGCCACCGCCGCCGAAGGCAGCTTGCACACGGTGACCGCCAGTGGCTTTCAGTTGACCGGTGCCGACGCGAACAACTACCAACTGACCCAGCCCACAGGTCTGCGCGCCACCATCACCCCCCTGGACCTGACGCCATTGCGATTGCCATTGACACCCCAGGTGATGGCCACCTTGAGTGCATCGCAAGTGGCTGGCTTAAGCCCTGACCAGGTCAGCTACCTCAGCACCACACAATTTGGCGCCTTATCGGCCAGCCAATTGGCCAACCTCAGCCCGGCTGCGTGGAGCCGGGTCTCCACCACCAGCGTGGGGAATTTGACCGGCGCACAAATCGCCAGCTTGCGCGCCGATGCATGGGCCAACTGGTTGGCCAGCCAAGTCCGGGTGCTTTCGCCGATCCAGCTGCAGGCACTGACCGCCTCCCAACTGGCCAGCTGGGGCGGCACTCAGTTGCAGGCCTTGGACAACACCCAATGGCAAGCCCTGACGCTGCTGCAACGGCAAAGCCTATCGGCCACACAGATCAGCACGTTCAGCCCCAGCCAGGTGGCCGCTTGGCCCAGCAGAACCGTGAGTGATCTCACCACCACACAACTGCCGGGTTTGGGCACCCTCCAGATCAGCAGCTTGAGCCAAGAGCAAGTCAATGCGATCACAACCAACCAGTGGCAAAGCTTGACGCCCAACCAAATCCAAGCGTTGACCAAAACCCAAATTGCGCAACTCACACCCAGGAATTTTGCCCAATGGTCCAGCATTCAATTGGGGGCATTGAATGCCGCGCAAGTGGCATCGCTCAGCCTGGACCAATTCAGGGCATTGAGCACCACACAAATGCGCCAACTCGCAGCCACCGGACAATTGCAGCAAATCGTGGCGACCGATGTGGCGCGGGTGGTCGGCAACGCCACAGCGTCATCAGCCCAAGAGGCCGTGGCCTTGAACGCCTCGGCGATCAGCGCCTCCATCGTGGCGCAGACCAGCGGGAGCAACGTCTCGGCCGCATCTTCCATCACCAAGGCCGTGTCCCGCGCCTCAGGCATGGGCAGCGCCCTTGCCTACAGCGCCACCGCAGATACCCAGGCCTTGATGTTGGTGACCAGCGGTCGCCAAATCAGTCAATTCAGCAGCCAAGATGCGCAGTCCATGCTGGCGAGTCAACTCAAGCTGATGAACGGCGCTCAACTCGATGCCCTGGTGCAAACCCATGGTCGCAGCTTGCTTCCCAGCCAATGGGCCAGTTTGAGCGCCCCACAGCTGGCCAGCATTTCTCCGCGCGTGTGGGCCACGCTGGGCCGTGAGGTGCTGCAAAACCTCAGCCCTCAACAACTCAGCTTATTGACGCTGGAGCAGGTTTTGACGATGAGCCCGGCCCAGTTGGAATGGTTAACGGCCTCGCAATTGGTGGTGTTCAACCGCATTGCCTTGTCCGCACTCAACTTGAATCAATTCAAGGGCTTGGTCAGCAACAAATTGTCCGCCCTGCCACCCCAGCAAATTCAAGCCTTGACCCAACCCCAATGGCTCAGCTTGTCGCGCAACCAAATCCAAAGCCTCACGCTGCCACAAATCCAGTTGCTGACCCCCGTGCAATTGGCCGCCTTGCCGCCAACGCTGTGGCAGGCTTTTTCGGTGGAGCAAATCCACATGCTGACCCCGCAAAGTCTGGCGCGCATCGGTGTGAGCCCACTCACCATGGTGCTCAAGCATCTCTTGCCGCACCAAATTCAGGGTTTGGATCCGGCCACCCTGGCGCAACTGGAAATGCGTCAACTGGCCACTTTGACACCGATGCAATGGGCCGCTTTGACGCCCAACCAGATCGCAGCTTTCAGTTTGTTACAACTCAATGCTTTGACCCCAACCCAACTGCAGGGGCTCAACCCCAACGCTTTGACATTGCTCAGCGGACCGCAACTGGCGGCCTTGAGCCCGGCATTGATCGCCAGCTTCACCGCTTTGCAATGGCAAAGTTTCAGCCCCGTGCAATTGCAAGCCTTGCAAAGCAATCAGTTGGCGTCTCTCAGCGTGGCGCAATTGGAAAGCCTGGGACCGCGCGTGTTGCTGGCCTTGTCAACCGCGCAGTTGAGTGCCATGAACCTGGCCCAAATGCAGGTGGTGCAAGCGGCCAGCGGCACCTGGCCAGTGCTGACCATGAGCCCTGCCCAGATGGGCGCCATGAACGCCGAGCAGGTTCAGGCCTTGGGTGTGGCATCCATGGGCTTGCTCACCCCTGCACAGGTTGCCGGCTTGCAAGCGCGCCAACTGCAAGCCCTCAGCCTGGCGCAATGGCAAGCCATGTCACCCGCCCAAATGGCCGCTATCCAACCCGCACAAATGGGCGCCCTGTCGGTCACTGTTGTGCGCGCTTGGGGCTTGGGCCAAGTGGCCGCGCTCAGTCCCCAGCAAGTGCAGGCCATGTCGGTCACAACCTTGGGGGCCTTCACCCCGGTTCAATGGCAAGCCCTCTCGCCCAGTGCGTTGGCCGCCATGACCGGGCCGCAATGGAGCAGTGTGAGCAACGAGCAAATGGGCGCCTTGACGTCCCTCCAATTGGCAGGGCTGCCGGCGCAGTGGCTGGGCCAGTTGCGCCCGCAACAAATCCAAGCCCTCAATTTGGTCCAAGTGGCCGCCCTCACACCGGGGCAAATGGCGGCGCTGACCCCTGCACAAATCCAGTGGCTCACACCGGCCCAGTTCAGTGTGATCAACACCCAGGCCATGGCCCAGTTCACGCCCTTGCAATTGGGCGCCTTGACGCCTGTGCAAGTGGCGTCTTTCAGCCCGGCTCAGGTCAATCTTTTGACACCGCTGCAAATGCGCGCCTTGGCCCCGGTTCAATTGCAAGCCTTGCAACCCGCGCAGATCGTGGCCTTGCAATCGCTGCAACTCAACGCCCTGACACCGGCGCAAATTCAGTCGCTCGCCCCCCTGCAATTGCAGGTGCTGACGCCCACGCAAGTCGTGGCGTTGAACCCCGTGCAATTGCAAGCCTTGTCGCCTGCGCAGTGGAACGCGCTGCGGGCTGACAACATGGCGGTGCTGAACACCGCACAACTCCAGGCCTTGAGCCCATCCTCGGTCGCGGCCTTCAACCCCACCCAAATCAGCGCTTTGCAACCGGAACAAATCAGCGTTTTCTTGCCCCCTCAGGTGGCCGCATTGGGCAAGGCGCAAATATGGAGCCTGAGCAATGCCCAGTTGCAGGCCCTGACACCGGCGCAAATTGGCGCCATCCGATCGGTGGACCTGGGCACTTTGCTCCCCCTGTTGCGGGCTGAGCAAATCCAAGGGCTGAGCAAGGTGCAACTGGCTGGCGTCAACCCCAACCAATTGCGCCAACTCACCAACGCCCAAACCCAGGCTGTGCTGGCTCTGCGTTGAAAGCGCTGGTTATCATTCGAACCGCGCAGCATCTGGCTGCGGCTTTTCATGACTCGGGCCCCGCGCCCATCAACCATACCCACCGGAGACCGTGAAACCATGCTTCACTTTTATTACAACGCCGCCCCCAACCCCATGAAGATTGCCTTGCTCTTGGAAGAGTTAGGCCTGCCCTTTGAGGCCCATCCCGTGGACACACGCAAGGGTGAGCAGTTTGCCCCTGCGTACCTGCGCATCAACCCCAACGGAAAAGTCCCGGCCCTGGTCGATGGCGATACGGTGGTCTTTGACAGCAATGCCATCTTGCTCTACTTGGCCGACAAAACCCAGCAGTTCACACCGCCCATTGCCGATGCAACCCAGCGCGGCAGCATGCTGTCATGGTTGATGTTCATCGCCTCTGGCATAGGGCCGTATTCAGGCCAAGCGGTTCACTTTCGCAACATGGCCCCAGAGCCCAAAGAATACGCACTCAACCGCTACGACTTTGAGGCCCACCGGCACTGGCAAATCATCGAAGACCGCTTGTCCAGCAGCACCTACATGTTGGGCGAGAACTACTCCATTGTGGACATGGCTTTTTGGGGCTGGGCGCGCTTGCTGCCCATCGTCACCGGCATGAAAGACGAGACCTGGGTACGCTACCCGCACACCAAGCGCTTGGTCGACGCCATCAACCTGCGCCCGGCCGCTGCCCGCGCCGAGAACATCAAAACACGTCACGCCTTCAAAACCGAGTTGGATGACGAGGCGCGCAAGTTCATGTTCCCGCAAAACGAGCGGCTGAAAAAAGCCTGAAGCCGGCGCCCATCCACCCTAGGGTGCCCGACCAAGGGCTGAACCCAGATGGGACACGGAATGAAAAAAGCCCCGATGCGCAAGCACCGGGGCTTTTCAACTGATGCCGATGGTTGACGGGTTGCGCCCACCAACCCATTCAAATCACGGTCAAGCCAGGGCTTTTTTCACCCGCTCGGCCACCAAGGGGTAGCGGCGAATGCGCACCCCTGTAGCGTCAAACACCGCGTTGGCAATGGCGGCAGGGAAGCACACAATGGCGGGCTCACCAGCGCCGCCAATCGGTTTGTCAGGCCGGTTGATCAGCACCAAGTCGACTTCGCCGGGTACGTCATTGAGGTTGGCAATGCGGTAAGTGGTCCAGTCAACGCTCTTGACGCGTTTTTCGTCAAAGTGCACTTCCTCGTGCAAAGTACGGCTGATGCCTTGCATGATTTGACCTTCCAGCGCCGCACGCACACCAATGGGGTTGACCATCATCCCGCAGTCGTGGCCGATGCTGACTTTTTTGACCCAAATGCGACCGGTTTTTTTGTTCACCTCGACCTCGCAGGCCACCGCCGCATAAGAGCCGTAGCCTGTATGCAAGGCCAAGCCCCAGCCTGTGGACACATCTCCCTTGGTCGTGCCCTTTTTGCGGTTGGGCCAGCCCATGCGCTCGGCCGCCACCTTGACCACCTCGATCTCGCGCGGGTCTTGCAGGTGCTTCAAGCGAAAGTCCACCGGGTGCATGCCAGCGGCATGGGCCACCTCATCAATAAAGCTCTCTTGCCCAAACCGGGTTTGCATCTCTTGCGGCGCGCGCAAGTGCGCCGTGCGCATGGGCGAGGCCTCTTGCAAGTAAGGTGGCACAGTCTCCCACCAATGCACATGGTTGTTGAACTTGTAGCTCTCTTCGGGCACGTTGAAGTTGTAGGCATTCCACTTTTTATGGCCCGTCAACATGCCCACCAACACGTGCTCGGGGCTCTCGCCGGTGAAGCGCACATCCCAACCATTGAAGCCTTTGGCCTTGAACAACCAACCGTTGACTTGGTTGCTGGCGTCCAAACCCGCCTTCATGGTGATGATGGCCGCTGGAGCTTTGGGGTCCCAGGCCGTGCCTTCTTCGCGCGACCATTGCATGCGCACGGGGCGGCCAAAGGCCTTGGACAGCAAGGCGGCTTCATAGGGGGCCTCGTCGCCATCGCTGCGACCATAAGAGCCCGCACCATGCATCCACTTGACCTGCACGTTTTCAGGCGGCAGGCCCAGAAACTTGGCAATGCCCATGCGCAAGAAGTGAGGTTTTTGGGTGTCGGCCCAAATTTCGACCTTGTCGCCGCGCACATCCACCACGCCGCATGAGGGCCCAATGCGGGCATGCGATTGAAAAGCGCACTCGTAATCGGCCTCCAGCACCTTGGACGCGCTGGCCAAAGCCGCCAGGGTGGGCTTGTCATCCCAGGCTTTTTTACCGCCAAACATCGGGATGGCATTGGATGCCGTGGGCGTGGCTTTGCGGATGTATTCGTAAACCTTCTCTTCGCCGCCAGTGAAGGGGCCGGGCACGTCCGACCACTTGACCTTCAAGCTGCGCGAAGCGCGCACCGCGTTCCACTCTGTATCGGCCACCACGGCGACAAATCCTTCTTTGAGAAACGACTTGGCGCCTTTGATGTGGGCGATCGATGCGTCATCCACACTCAGGGGTTGGGCCCCAGCCACAGGGGGACGCACGGCACGGGCGTGCAGCAAGTTGTCGGGCCGGATGTGGGCGGTGTAGTGCTCCTTGCCGCTGACTTTCAGGGCAATGTCTTTGCGCTTGAAGCCCTTGCCCACGATTTTGTATAGCGAAGGGTCTTTGGGCTTGGCCTTGCCATTGACATTCATCGCATTGCCAATTTGTTTGTTCCACTCCATGGGGGTGGAGAAGTCTTTTCCTCCAATCAAATCGGCATAGGTGACCGATTTGGCAGGGTCGGCCACGGCAAACACCCGGCCGTTGTCCACCGTCAAGCCAGCGGCATCCACCCCCAGTTTCATGGCGGCGGCATCCACCAACACACGGCGGGCTTCGGCTGCAGCGTTGCGCAAGGGCACGGCGCCCAAGCGCAAACCGGTGCTGCCACTGCCACCGCCTTGGTTGGGAGACAAGCGGGTGTCTCCCATGGTGACGTGGACTTTGTCCAGCGCCACATCCAACTCGTCGGCCACGATTTGGGCCACCGCCAGGTCGATGCCTTGGCCACAGTCCATCTTGCCGAAATTGGCCACCACGCTGCCATCGGCAGAAATGCGGATCCAAGTGTCGAGTGCAGTGGGGGGTGGCCCCACCAAGGCGGGTGCGGCGGCTTGGGCGGCAGCGTCGCCCACCATGACAGCGCCAGATGCCCCGACCACCAAGGCGGCCTGAGATTGCAAAAAGTCGCGGCGATTGAGATTCAATGTGTCCATGTCGTCCCCTTAGGCTTTGGCCGTGGCCATGTTGTCACGGGCTTTTTTCACCGCCCGCAGAATGGCGATTTGGGTGCCGCAGCGGCATTGCACATTGGCAAAACCTTGTTGGATTTGGGCATCCGTCGCCTTGGGATTTTTTTCCAGCAAGGCCACGGCATGCATCACCCAGCCATTGGCGCAGTAGCCGCATTGGGCGGCTTGCTCTTCCACAAAGGCGGCTTGTACCGGGTGCAGTTGTCCGTTTTTCTCCAGCCCGTCCAAGGTGCGGATGGGCTTGTTGCCCAGCGATGAGGTGGGCAGCACGCAAGATCGCATGGGCTGGCCGTTGACCAGCACAACGCATGTTCCGCATTGGGCCAAGCCGCAACCATACTTGGGGCCTTTGAGTTTGAGCGCGTCGGTCAGCGCATACAAAAGGGGTTCGTCTTTTTCGGCGTTGACGGCGCGAACAGCCCCGTCGACATTGAGTTTGTAATTGGGCATGTGGTCTCCTTGGTTGCCACCACCATGTTGACCACTTTGAGGGCTTTGCTCATTGGGATAAACCCAAACGCCAGCCACCGGCGCACCGGTAAAGGTCACCCAAGCGACATGCTCAAGCCAATTCTGATATTTCAATCAAATTCAAGTCGGGATCTCGGACATACACCGAGCAGATGGGTCGGGTGGCACCCGTGCGCATCACCGGGCCCTCCAGAATGGGCCAGTTTTGCGCCTGTAGATGGGCGATCACCTCAGGCAATGGCCTGTCGGCGATGAAGCACAGGTCCAGCGCGCCGGGCACAGGCAGGTGGGCCTTGGGCTCAAACTCCCGCCCCTGCACATGCAAATTGATTTTTTGCGCGCCATATTTAAACGCTTTGCGCTCGACCGGCGGCGTGCCGCCGACAAACGTCTCCAGCCGCATGCCCAGCACTCGGGTGTAAAAGTCCACACAAGCGGCCTCGTGGTGGGTGGTCAGCACCAAGTGGTCCAAATGGTCGATCATGGGCAAGGCTCCTGCAGGTTTGGGTCAGCCCCCAATTTTGCCCCGATGTGGCAGCAGCACCCCCGGGTGAATGCGGTTGACGCTGCCTTGGGTCGTGGCTAGCATGGAATGCATCGCCTGAATTGGCCCCAAGTTCACCACTCAACCGACCGAGACCTGCCCATGAAGTACCTCACTCGCCTGACCCAGTCTTTGACCGTGGCCGCCCTCAGCCTGTGCGGCTCTGCTTGGGCGCAAACCAACTACCCCGACCGCACCGTCAGCCTGGTCGTGCCATTTGCGGCAGGTGGCCCCACCGATGTGGTGGCCCGCATGCTGGCCATTCCCATGAGCAAATCCCTGGGCCAAACCGTGGTGGTGGAAAACACCGTGGGCGCGGGTGGCACCCTGGCCTCACAACGGGTGGCGCGCTCGGCCCCCAACGGCTACACAGTGCTGATCCACCACACCGGCATGGCCACCGCACCGGCTTTGTACAAGCGCTTGGGCTTTGACCCCCTCAAAGACTTTGATTACATCGGTCAAGTGGTCGATGTGCCCATGACCTTGCTGGGGCGCAAAGATTTCCCGGCCAACAACTTCCAAGAGCTGCTCACCTACATCCGCGCCAACAAAGACAAGGTGTCACTGGCCAATGCCGGCTTGGGCGCGGTGTCGCACCTGTGCGGCCTGATGTTCATGAGCCAGGTGGGTGTAGAACTGACCACCGTGCCCTACAAAGGCACGGGACCGGCGATGAACGACTTGCTAGGCGGTCAAGTGGATTTGCTGTGCGACCAAACCACCCAAACCGTGCCCATCATCAAAGAAAACCGCGTCAAAGCCTACGGCGTGACCACCCTCACCCGCTTGTCCAGTCTGGGGCAGTTGCCCACCTTGGATGAGCAGGGCCTCAAGGGCTTTGAAGTGAAAGTCTGGCACGGCATGTATGTGGCCAAAGGAACGCCATCACCCATTGTTGAAAAAATCAACACCGCTTTGCGTTTTGCCCTGCAAGACACCCAGGTGCGTCAGCGCTTGGCCGACCTGAGCTCGGACGTCCCACCGGCCGACAAACTGACGCCGCGCGGCTTGCAAAACCATTTGGAGGCCGAGATCAAAAAGTGGACCCCTGTGATCCAAAAAGCCGGCATCTACGCCGATTGATTTTTTTATTCCTCAACCACACAACCCACCATGGCACGCCAATTTGTTGACCTCTCCATCTACCTAGAAAACGACGTGTTGAGCGATCCGCCGGGCTACGCCCCGCAGATCAAATACCTCAACCACGAGCACACTTACGAACAAATCAAGCCTTTTTTTCCCGGCTTGGAAAAAAAGGACCTCCCCGATGGCGAGGGTTGGGCGATCGAGATGATCCAACTCACCACCCACAACGGTACGCATTTGGATGCGCCCTACCACTTTCACTCCACCATGGACAAGGCACTGGGCGACAAGCGGGCGGCCACCACCATCGACGATGTGCCCCTGGAATGGTGCTTCCAACCCGGGGTGAAACTGGACTTTCGCCACTTCGCCGATGGCTATGTGGTCACCGCCGAAGACGTGCAAGCCGAGTTGGCACGCATTGGCCATGAACTCTCACCGCTGGAGATCGTCATCATCAACACCAGCGCCGGCAAGCGCTATGGCAACAACGACTATGTGTCCAGCGGATGCGGCATGGGCTATGAGGCCACCATGTATTTGCTCGAACGCGGTGTGCGCCTGACCGGCACCGATGCCTGGAGCTGGGACGCGCCGTTTGTGCACACCGCCAAAAAATACGCCGAAAGCCAAGACGCCAGCCTGATTTGGGAAGGCCACAAGGCCGGGCGCGACATTGGTTATTGCCACATTGAAAAATTGCACAACCTCGAGGTACTGCCCCCGTCGGGTTTTTACATCAGCTGCTTTCCGCACAAAATTCGCGGCGCCTCGGCCGGTTGGACCCGGGCGGTGGCGATCTTTGACGATGCCTTGATGGCAGCGCCCCGTTGATGCCCTCGGAACTTTGGTAAGCGCAACTGTCACAGACCGCAATGCCGAAGTGGGTTAACGTGGCACGCAGCTTGCCGAACATCGCAGGCCACTCCATCACCCTCTAGGGGGTCCATGCAACCGACTGGCACTGGTGCGCGGTTTTGACCAACACCGCGTACGAGGGCCCATTCAACGCGGTTTGCCCGGCCATCACTCCCGCGTGGTCACAGCAGGTCATTGCCAAGATGTATGGCAGCTTGAAGACCTCGCCCACGCCGGGCCCGCAAGTTTCATTTTTTAACGGAGAACACCCATGGCCAGCAGCATATCCATCCCCAACCCCGTCATGGACCGCATGCGAGCCGGTCAGCCCGCCTTGGGCATGACGGTGCGTTTGGGCCACTCGGGCGATATTGTGCGCATCGCCAAAGCCACCGGACACGACTTTGTGTTCATTGACGTGCAGCATTCGCTGTTCAACCTCGAGACCATTGGCCACATGGCCCAGGTGGCCCTGGGTTGTGGCATTGCCGCCCAGGTGCGGGTGCGCAGCGTGGACGACCCGAATGTGTCGGTCTATTTGGACAACGGCGTGACCGGCATTGTGTTTCCCGATGTGAACAACGCCCAAGAGGCACAGCGGGCGGTGAATGCTGCCAAGTTTGCCCCCATTGGCAAGCGCTCGGTGTGCGGTGGCTACCCACACTTTGACTATGCTGCTGTGCCCCTGACCCAAAGCGTGCCGGCCTTGAACGAGGCCGCCTTGGTGGTGTGCATGATCGAAACCGTGGAAGGCCTGCGCAACGTCGAAGCCATCGCTGCGGTGCCTGGGGTCGATGTGATCCATGTGGGCTCTAACGACTTGCTGGTCAACATGGGCAAGCCCGGTCAGTTTGACGACCCCGAAATCATTGCCGCCCAAGAGCGCGCCATTGCCGCGGCCAAAGCGCATGGCAAGTTTGCGGGCATTGGCGGCAACCGCGATGTGCAACGCCAGGTCAAGGCGATCCACAAGGGCTGCCTGTACGTCACCACCCAAACCGACATTGGCTTTTTGAGCGCTGCTGCCAACCAGTGGACGCGTGGCGTGCGCGAAGCCCTGGGCGACACCCACACTTGAGGCCCGCCATCGTGAAAACCGCTCACGCCCACTCCACAGCGCACCCCCTGCCAGCGCAGGCCTGCGACTGCCATGTGCATGTGTTTGGGCCTTTTGACCGCTTTCCCTTGTGGGCCGATCGCGCCTACACCCCTGGTGCGGCGTCGATCGAAGATTTGATGGATTTGCACAAAGGCTTGGGCATCGGCCGCGTGGTGGTGGTACAGGCCTCGCCCCAAGGCAGCGACAACCGCTGCACCGTGGACGCTTTGCAGCGCATGAACGCGCTGGGCCACAGCGCGCGCGGTGTGGCGGTGATAGACGAGCACACCTCTGACAGTGAACTTCACGCCATGCATGCCGCCGGTGTGCGCGGCGTGCGGGTGAACCTGGAGTCGGCTGGCTTGCATGACCCGCAGGTGGCGCGCCGCCTGATGCAAGCCGCCGCGGAACGCGTGGCCCCTTTGGGCTGGCATGTGCAAACCTACACCACCTTGGATGTGATTG
>Ga0194077_1157_pt1 | contig 43789 bp, 37 predicted proteins | sample LauGreSuBDMM15SN_2_FD_133647 | JGI IMG/M metagenome (GOLD analysis project Ga0194077, IMG submission 133647) | reverse complement strand
GCTGCGGTGGTCGAGCGCATCCACCGTGAGTTGGTGGCCATCACCAAATCGGCCGCGTTTGCGGCCAAGCTCGAATCACAAGGCTTGGTCGGTGAAGTGGATTCTTTGGCGGCTTTGACCGCCTCGATGAAAAAGGAAAGAGAAAGTTATGCGGCGTTCATCAAGCGCAATGGAATCGTTGCCAGTGATTGAGGGGGTTTTATGCCAACGAGTCTGACAGAGCTGCACCCCGTGGTGGTGGTGGGCGGTGGCATTGGCGGTGTGGCCATGGCCTTGGCCTTGGGGCGCCAAGGGCATCGGGTCCAGTTGCTGGAACAGGCCGATCAAATTGGGGCCATTGGTTATGGTGTGCAAATGGGCCCCAATGTCATGCCCATGTTGGACGAATTGGGGGTTGGGGCAGAGGTTCGCGCTGCCGCTTTCTTCCCCACAGAGATCATGCTCTATGACTACCTCACCGGGCAAACGCTGTCGAATATCCCATTGCAAACCCCTCAGTTTGCGCAGCGCTACCAGTCGCAACCGTATATCGCCATCCACCGCGTGGACATGCACGAGTTGCTGCTCAAAGCTTGCCAAAAGTACCCCCATATTTCGCTGAATCAGTCCACCACTGTGACCGGTTACACCCAGACGCACGACGCTGTGAGCCTGCAGACGGCGCAAGGCCAGACCATCCAAGCCGCGGCCGTGGTGGCGTGTGATGGCTTGCGCTCGCGTTTGCGCGCCCAAATGCATCCTGAGGATGTCCCGCGTGAATCGGGTTATGTGGCCCACCGAAGCCTGATCCCGATGGACCAAGCCCCGGCCCAGGTGCAACAACGCCAAAGTGTCACCATGTGGGCAGGGCCAGGCTTGCACGTGATTTACTACCCCTTGCGACAAGCCAGCTTGCTCAACATTGTTTTGGTGGTGCGCATGCCTGCGCATTTGTCGTCCACCCAAGACGAGGGTTACCAGGAATACCTGCAAGACTTGCTGGCACAGGCGCAACCCGAGGCGCAGCAGGTGGCGCGCTTGGCCAATCTTGAACGGCGCTGGGCCATTGCCGACCGCGAACCCAAGCGCCACTGGCACGATGGTCGTGTTTGTCTGTTGGGCGATGCGGCCCACGCCACGCTGCAATCCTTGGCCCAAGGGGCTGGCATGGCCATTGAGGATGTGGTCTGCCTGTCGCAGCTGATGCAGCAGCACGGCACGGACATCTCTTCTGCTTTCAGGGCCTTTGAGCGGGCGCGTTTTTTGCGCACAGCTCGGGTTCAATGGGTGTCGCGTCACCTGTGGGAAGACTATCACTGCGAAGGCGTGCAAGCGCAGGTGCGGTCTGAGATCTTCAGCCAAAGAGACGTGGAAGACCAGTACCGCTGCCTGGACTGGCTTTGGACGCCCCAGGCCAAGGCAACTTGAGCGCTGTGGCTGGCCTTCACATGCCTGGTTTCTCAGTCAGCGGCGGGTGGATTCAGGGGGTTTGCGCTTGACACGGGCCCACTCGATTGAAGACTTGCGTCTGGCGGCGCAGCGCCGTTTGCCACGCGCCTTGTATGATTTTTTTGATGGCGGTGCAGAGGATGAAGTGAGCTTGCACGCCAACCGCCAGGCATTCCAAGCCTTGCGTTTTCGTCCCCAGCTGTTGCGCAATGTGTCGGTGATCGACACCCACAGGGAGGTGTTTGGGCGCAGCATCGCCATGCCCATGGCCACGGCTCCGACCGGTGCATTGGGCTATGGTTATCCAGGCGCCGATGTGGCCATTGCCAAAGCCGCTGTGGCAGCGGGCATCCCCTACATCTTGTCAAGCACCGCCACTGCATCCATGGAGCGCATTGCCAAAGCCGTTGAAGGTCGACTTTGGTTTCAGCCCTACACCCTCAAGGACAAGGACTTTTTCTTTGGCTTGATCCGCCGTGCCCTGGCGGCCGATTACGAGGCGCTGGTCATCACGGTGGATTTGCCGGTGGGCGGAAACCGCGAGCGAGACCATCGAAATCACTTTTCCGTGCCCTTCAAATTCACCCCGCACAACCTGCTGGACTTTGCATCCAAGCCGGCTTGGTGTTGGCGCATCGCGCGGCATGGCATGCCGGTGATGGAAAACCTGTTGGGATTGGCCCATCAGCAAACCAGTGCCTCGGCTTTGGCCTCATCGGTCGGGCGCAACCATGACACCGGCTTTGATTGGGCTGCCTTGCAACAAGTGCGGGATCTCTGGCCCAGGCCGCTGGTGCTCAAAGGCATCTTGCATCCGGCAGATGCTGAGCGGGCTTGCGCCATGGGCTGTGATGCTTTGGTGGTCTCCAACCACGGTGGTCGCCAGTTGGACGGGGCGGTGGCCACTTTGCATGCTTTGCCGGATGTGTTGCGGGCGGTGCGCGGGCGCATACCGGTGTGGGTCGATGGGGGTGTGCGGCGCGGTCAAGATGTGGTCAAGGCCTTGGCCTTGGGGGCACACGGTGTGTTGGTGGGTCGTGCCATGGTTTTTGGGGCCACTGCCGCAGGCGAGGCCGGTGCCCAGCGTGCTTTGGCCATCTTGAAAGACGAACTGATCCGCACCATGAGCTTGTGTGGCACCCCGAGTTTGAGCGACATTCATGCAGAATTGTTGATGCCAGCGCCCGCGGGTGGCTTGACGGATTCGGCTCACCCATGAACATGGATATTCAAGGGTGCTGACATTTTTTTATTGTTTGGGAGCATCTGAAGCGTGAATTGCACACAAAAAATTCGGGCCCTTGGGTTCTGCAGTTGGGTATTGCTGTGTTCGCTCAGTTGGGCGCAACCCGCGGGCAACGCTGCCACGTACAAACCCACCCTGGGTCAAATGGGCAAAGACGTGATGTGGCTGCCCACGCCCAAAGAGTTGGTGGACAACATGCTGAGCATGGCCCAGGTCAATGACCAAGATTTGCTGTATGACTTGGGTGCGGGAGATGGTGTGATCGCCATCACCGCGGCAAAAAAGCACGGCGCGCGCGCGGTGGGCATTGAGTACAACCCCAAAATGGCGGCTTTTGCCCAGCAAAAAGTGATTGAAGCTGGGGTGCAAGACAAGGTGCGCATCGTTCACGGCGATATTTTCCAAACCGACTTCAGCCAGGCCACGGTGTTGACGCTGTATTTGTTGCCCGAAATCAATTACCAGCTGCGCCCCACCATCCTCAAAATGAAGCCTGGGACCCGCGTGGTCTCGCACGACTTTGACATGGTCGAGTGGGAGCCCGACGCCATCACCCAAACCGCCCGCGCTCGGGCCATGATGTGGGTGGTGCCTGCGGATGTGGCGGGAAATTGGACTTTTCAGCCAAGCCAAGGCGCACCATTTGATGCTCGGTTCGATCAAGTTTTCCAACGCATTGGGGGCGTCAGGCGCATGGGGGGGCAAGAGCAGGCCTTGGTAGGGGCCCAGTTGCAAGCCGATCGTTTGAGTTTTCAATACGTCGCCGCCGATCAAAGCATCCACACCGTCAAGGCCACCGTCCAGGGCAATCGCATGCAGGGGCAAGACATTTCTTTGGCTCAAACGGTGGCTTTCACAGCCTATCGTCGCTGAACCCACGCTTCAGACAATGTGCTTTGTGTGAAGACCTGCACAGAGTTTTTTGACAACCCAAAGCTTCAACATGAATAATTCCATCCGCCCTCAGTACGAAACAACTTCAGAATGGGTTCACATTTCTTTTGCTGAAACTTCCGCTTTCAAATCTGTTTATGGGTTTGCTGGCTCCTTGGGAACCGTGCATTTGGAAGGGGTTCGATACCTGCCCAAAGGGGTGCCTTCCAAAACATTGGTGATTTACATGCACCCGGCCACCACGTTGCAGTTGTTGCCCATGCCGCGGGCCATGGCCGCGGCGGGATTCCATGTGTTGTGCGCAGGCAGTCGCTATGCCCGCAATGACAGTGCATTGATCATGGAGAATGTGGTCGTCGATTTGGGGGCCTACATTCGCCATGCCAAAACGGTCTGGGGCTATGAAAAAGTGGTGTTGGCAGGTTGGTCTGGTGGCGGCTCCCTGGCCTTGTTGTACCAGTCACAAGCGGAGCGACCCAGCATCACGCACACCCCAGCGGGCGACCCATGCCACATCATGACGGCGGGCTTGATGCCTGCGGACGCATTTATTTTCCAAGCCGCTCACGTATCTCGGGCAGTGACGTTCGCGGATTGGATTGACCCCAGCGTCATTGACGAAAACAATCCAGACCTGCGCGACCCGGAGTTGGATATATACAACCCCGATCTGCGGCCCCCTTACAGCGCTGAATTCATGCATCGGTTTCGGCAGGCGCAACTCGCCCGCATTCGCCGCCGCACGGAATGGGTCAAGCACACATTGGAGGGGTTGCGCAAAAGTGGCGGCAAGGAAATGGAGCGCGGTTTTGTGACCCACAGAACCATGGCCGAGCCCCGATTTTTAGATCCATTGCTCGATCCCAACGATCGGCCCATAGGCACTTGCTTCATGGGTGACCCAGAAACTGCCAACAATGGCCCCGTGGGATTGGCCCGTTTTTCGACCCTGCGCTCTTGGTTGTCGCAATGGTCACCCGATGACACCCATGCCCATGGCGAAACCTGTGCGGCGGGCATCACGGTACCCATGTTGTCGATAGAGCACACGGCTGACGATGCAGTGCCCCAGCCGCACACGCACCGCATTCACACCGCATCAGCCAGTTTGGACAAAACCATGGTGGCCATTGGCGGGGCGAATCACTATTTCGTGGGCCAACCCGGCTTGTTAGAACAAGCGGTGGAACTGTGCTCCGATTGGATGCACGATCGGCACCTCACATGAGTGGCAATGAAATGATCCATTCTTTGCAATCATTCATTGCCGGCCAATGGCGCCATGCCAGTGGCCCCGAATACAACACCCATTACCCTGCAGATGGCAGCGTTGTCGCGCAACTCCATGCCGCCACAGCGGCCGATGTGGATGAAGCCGTGCAAGCGGCTGAGCATGCCCGACTGCACAGCACGTGGGCCCGGCTCAAGCGGCACGAGCGCGCTGGCATGCTCTACCGCATGGCCGCTGGCATCCGTGAGCGGGCTGAGGAGTTGGCGCAACTGCAAAGGCTGGACAACGGCAAACCCATCAACGAGACCCGTGCCTTGGTGGCCAGTGCAGCGGGCACTTTCCAATATTTTGCGGCGGCTTGTGAAACTTGGGAGGACCAACTCACCCCTCAGCGCGGCGACTTCATCACCATGAGTGTGCATGAACCTTTGGGGGTGGTGGCTGCGATCACCCCCTGGAACTCGCCGATCGCCAGCGAAGCCCAAAAAATCGCCCCGGCCTTGGCCGCAGGGTGTGCGGTGGTCATCAAGCCCGCCGAAATCACCCCGCGCATGGCCTTGGAGTTGGCGCGCATTGGCCAGCAAGCGGGTGTGCCCGATGGCATTTTGAGTGTGCTGCCCGGCAAAGGCTCGTTGGTCGGCGATGCGCTCGTGCGCCACCCCTTGATCCAGCGCATTGCCTTCACAGGGGGCACCGAAGTGGGTTTGGGCATTCAGCGCTTGGCGGCTGAAAAGCTGATGCCGACTTCCTTGGAGTTGGGGGGCAAATCCCCGACCATCGTGTGTGCCGATGCCGATTTGGACCACGCGGTGGCTGGCGTCTTGTATGGCATCTTCAGCTCATCGGGTGAATCCTGCATCGCTGGCTCCAGGGCTTTTGTGCACGCCTCGGTCTACGCCGCATTTCGCGAACGACTGCTTGCGGGTGTGCGCGCTTTGCGGGTGGGCGACCCGGCCGATGAGCGCACCCAAATGGGCCCACTGATCCATCACCGCCACCGCACGGAGGTAGAGCGCTATGTGGAACTGGGCTTGTCAGAAGGTGGCCAGTTGTTGCACGGGGGTGGCCGACCCACAGGCGCCGTTTATGACCGCGGCAGCTATTACTTGCCCACGGTGATCGAGGGTTTGCCCAACACGGCTCGCATGTGCCAAGAGGAAATTTTTGGTCCTGTGCTGGCCCTCTTGCCGTGGCACAGCGAGCAAGACTTGCTCGATCAATGCCACGACAACGTTTATGGCTTGGCCGCAGGGATTTGGACCCAAGACTACAAAACCGCTTGGCGCCTGGGCAGTGCGCTGAACACGGGGACGGTGTGGGTCAACACCTATAAGGTGTTTTCCATCAGCACCCCATTTGGTGGCGTGAAAATGAGTGGCATGGGCCGCGAAAAAGGCCGCCAAGGTATCTTGGAGTACACCCGGCAAAAGAGTTTTTACTGGGGCCTCAACGCCAATCCCATGCCATGGGCCACACCGGCTTGAGCGTATCTTCTTCACCGAACTTTAACCATCAGGAGACAACATGCTTTTCCCCACCACCATCGTCGGCAGTTATCCCCAACCCGAATGGTTGATCGACCGTGAAAAACTTGCGGGTCGATTTCCCCCTCGGGTGCGGGCCAAAGAACTGTGGCGCGTGGCAGAGCCGCATTTGCAGCAAGCCATGGAGGATGCCACTTTGTTGGCCATCCGCGCCCAAGAAGATGCTGGCTTGGACATCATCACGGATGGTGAAATCCGCCGTGAGAGCTATTCCAACCGAATTGCCACCGCTTTGGAGGGCATCGATATTGACAACCCCGGTGTGGGCTTGGACCGCTCTGGGCACCCCAACCCGGTGCCACGCATTGTGGGCAAGATCAGGCGCGCACGCCCCATCGAGCTAGAGGATCTGCTCTTTCTCAAGGCCCACACACAGCGCCAGGTCAAGATCACGGTGCCCGGCCCTTTCACCATGCTGCAGCAGGCGCAAAATGATTTTTACGGCAGTGAAGAAGAGGCGGCCATGGACTATGCCGTGGCCTTGAACGAAGAAATATTAGACCTCTTTGCCCACGGTGCAGACGTGGTTCAAGTCGATGAGCCCTATATGCAAGCGCGCCCAGAAAAAGCGCGTCAATACGGCATCCAGGCCTTGAACCGCGCATTGCAGGGCGTCACGGGCACCACGGCGGTTCACATTTGTTTTGGCTACGCCGCCGTGATCCATGCACGGCCAGAGGGCTACAGCTTCTTGCCCGAATTTGCCCAATGCAGTTGCAGCCAGGTGTCCATCGAAACGGCGCAATCAGGCCTGGATTGCTCGGTGCTGCAAACCCTGGGCGACAAGCAAATCATGGTGGGTTGTTTGGACTTGAGCGACATGGCCATTGAGTCCCCAGTGGTGGTGGCCTCGCGCATCAAACGCGCTTTGGCTTTCGTCAAGCCCGAGCAGGTGATCTTGGCGCCCGATTGCGGCATGAAATACCTGCCCAGGGAAGTCGCCAATGGAAAGCTCAAGGCCATGGTGGAAGGTGCGAAAATTTTGCGTGCCGAGTATGGCGCTTGATCGCGTGCCACTGCCCAGTCTCAATCCCAGGCCTGGAGAACAAGCAACCCAGGCCCTTGGGTTTTTCAGTCAGGGTTTTTTAAAACCTGGCGCAAAAAGCGGGTAGGTAGCGTTGGCCCCAGGCCCTGATAGTCGGGTATTTGAAGGTTTTTTTCTTTGACCAAGGCATGCGCGTGTAAGTTGGCATACAAGGCGTCGTAAATGGGAAAGCTGGCTTTCAAAATAGCGTCATCGGTGTCGTGAATCAGCATCACACCTTCAGAAACGGCCAATAGACCCACGGCAATTTGCGCCCAGCGGTCATCGGGGCCCGCTTTGGCATGGTGGAGCACATGGTCTACCCCGGCTTGGATGATGGTTGCGATGTGGTGCAAGGACGGGTCATCCAAGGCATATTTGCGCAAGATTTTGGCAAAGGTGGTGCCATGTTCGTCGTGTGAGCCCAACTCCACACCCGGCATACCCAATGGAATGGCATCGCTGGGCCGGGTGTTTTCTTGTCCCCAGGGCACAAAAATAAATTCTGCTTGGGTGTCGACAAAACGCTGTATTAACCAGGGGGAAGCGACCCGGTCGAGGTGAACAAAATCACGGGTGACCCATTTCATGCGTGGCCTTTGTGTGGTTGATGGATTTAATAAATGGCTGGCTCGTCCACGGGGCCACCGAAAGCGGTTTCTAAAAAATCAAAGTCGCATCCTTGGTCGGCTTGCAGGATGTGGCGGCTGAACATCCAGCCATAACCGCGTTCATAGCGCGGCTTCGGGGCTTGCCATTGGGCGCGCCGCTGGGCCAATACCTCGTCACTGACTTCCAGGTGCAGGCGGCGCGCTGGCACATCCACGGTGATCATGTCGCCGTTTTGCACCAAGGCCAAGGGGCCGCCAATGAACGCCTCGGGTGAGACGTGCAAGATGCAGGCGCCATAACTGGTGCCACTCATGCGCGCATCGGACAAGCGAACCATGTCGCGCACACCTTGCGCCAGCAGTTTGCGGGGGATGGGCAATTGGCCCCATTCGGGCATGCCGGGTCCGCCTTGCGGTCCGGCGTTGCGCAGCACCATGACGTGTTCTGCGGTGATGTCTAAATGGTCGTCTTCGACCGCGGCTTTCATCTCCGGGTAGCTGTCAAAAACCATGGCAGGGCCCGTGTGCTGGCGCAAATGGGGCGCACATGCGCTGGGTTTGATCACAGCCCCGGCAGGGGCCAGGTTGCCGCGCAACACCGCCAAGGCGCCTTCGGCATACAAAGGGCGGTCCAAGGGGCGGATCACATCCGAGTTGTATACCTGCGCGTGGGCCACGTTTTCACCCAAGGTCAGGCCATTGACGGTCATGGCATCCAGATGCAGGTGGTTAGACAAGGTCTTGATCAGGGCCGTCATGCCACCTGCGTAGTAAAAATCTTCCATCAAATAGGTGTCACCGCTGGGCCGGATGTTGGCAATGACGGGGATTTTTCGGCTGGCCGCGTCAAAGTCGTCCAGGCCCACGGTGCAAGCAGCGCCCGCACGGCGTGACATGGCCACCAAATGGATGATGGCATTGGTGCTGCAACCCATGGCCATGGCCACGGTGATGGCGTTTTGAAAATGCTGGTGGGTGAGCAGTTTGGCCGGTGTCAGGTCTTCCCAGACCATCTCCACAATGCGCCTTCCACAGGCGGCAGACATGCGCGGGTGATTGGCGTCTGGCGCTGGGATGCTGGAAGCGCCTGGCAGCGTCATCCCCAGCGCCTCGGCCATGCCCATCATGGTGGCGGCTGTGCCCATGGTCATGCAGGTGCCATGGCTGCGCGCAATGCCGCCTTCAATGCCCAACCATTGCACATCGCTGATCTGACCCGCGCGGCGTTCGTCCCAATACTTCCAGGCGTCAGAGCCTGAGCCCAGGGCTTGGCCCTGCCAGTTGCCGCGCAGCATGGGCCCGGCGGGCAGGTAAATGCAAGGCACGCCCGCAGAGATGGCCCCCATCAACAAACCTGGCGTGGTTTTGTCGCAGCCGCCCATCAGAACCGCGCCATCGATGGGGTGGCTGCGGATCAGCTCTTCGGTTTCCATGGCCAACATGTTGCGGTACAGCATGGCGCTCGGGCGCACAAAGGCCTCAGCCAAAGAGATGGCCGGAAGTTCAAGTGGAAAGCCGCCCGCTTGAAAAATGCCGCGTTTGACGTCTTCCACCCTTTGCTTGAAATGGGTGTGGCACGGGTTGATGTCCGACCATGTGTTGACAATCGCTATGACGGGTTTGCCGGCCCAGTCTTGCGGTGCGTAACCCATTTGCATGGCGCGCGAGCGGTGGCCAAAAGAGCGCAAGTCGTCTGGTGCAAACCAACGAGCACTGCGCAATTGATCAGGGTGTTTTTGGGGGGGTGTCAAGCTCATGCACGCATTGAAACACCGACGCTGGGTGGCGTCAACGCGGGTTTGTCGGGTGGGAGATGCCCATCACCCGCAACCCAGTGATTCCAAGGGTTAACCCTGGACTTGATTCAGGTTGTTTCGGCGGGCTTGGCCGGCTTGCAGTCAAGGCAGACAAACATGCTTGTTCCCAGCAGTTTGCGAAAGGTTCCGGACGCGCGGGGTTTGTGCAAGCCGCATTTGATGCAACTCATGGTGCTTCCTGCCAAGCCAGTGGTGCCGAATGGCGAGCCGCCTTTTTTGGACTTGTACCGGAGACCGTCTTGCGTGATTTTGGTGGTGTCGTCAGTGGCCATGTCTCTGAAGGATTCCCTTGTACTCATCTACCAGTGCACCCACCTGACAACGCTACGAGGGGCGTCTACAAGGGGTGTGCAAGCCTTATTTTAAACGTTTATCGAGCGGGAGGTCGGGTGTGAACTTTGTGACGTATGGTTGGGCATTTCAACGCTCGCCATCGGTCTTTATTTTTCGAACTTGGTTTGTCGCAAGCGCAGCGTCCATGGGGTTTTTTGCCAGGAGATGATTTCTTGTTGAATCAGGTGATTCGACTGGGGGAAACGCTGCGCCCAATCGCTGGGGCACTGCCATTCAAAAATTTTTTGTTCGGGATCGCAATGCACCTGCAAGCCTGTCATGTCGGGCGGGCGGCGTGAATGGCACAAAATGACCGACAAGCGCAAGGCCAACAATTGTTGAACCACCATGGGGTCTTCAAAATCGATGTCCAGTTTGCGCAATTTGCCATGGTGACCCAACACCAGCATGCTGAGCCGGTGCAACTCTGGCTGGCTAAAGCCTATGACGTCGGCGTTGTCCAATATGTAAGCGCCATGCTTGTGGTAGTCGCTGTGCGAGATGGACAGGCCAACTTCATGCAGCTCGCTGGCCCAGGCCAGCTTGCGCTCTATCCGATGAGGTGCTGGGCTGCCGCTGGGGTTCATCATGGCGAGCAATTGCAGCGCCACGTCACCCACGCGTTTGGCCTGCTCGCGGTCAACGCCAAATTTCCGTGCCAAGCGGTGCACCGAGGCATCACGAACATCCATCTCACCGTGATCACGTTCAACCAACTCATGCATCGCACCGTGGCGCAAAGCCCCCTGTGCCACATGCAAGGCCTCGATGTCGAACTGCTCAAACAAGGCTGACAAAACGGCCAAGCCACCACCGATGACGGCGCGCCGGTCTTCTTTGAGGCCCTCCAAGCGCAAGCGACTGAAGTGTTGCGCGGCTTGCACACATTGGATCAGCCAGGCCAAGCCATCGCGGGTAATTTGCCCGGGTGTCCAACCGGCATATTGCAGCACATCGGCCACGGCACCAACCGTGCCGGATGCGCCATAAGCCTTGTCCCACAGGTCGCGCGGGTACATCACAAGCGCTTCTTCCAGTACAGCTTGGGCAGCCACTTTGGCCTGGTTAAAAGCCTGCTCGGTGAACTGACCTTGGGGAAAGTATTTCTGCGACCAGGACACACTGCCCACTCGGTAGGAGTTCATGGTCGAGGGTTCACGGTTTTGACCCAAAATCATTTCGGTCGATCGGCCACCGACATCGATCACCAACCGACGCTCTCCGTCATTGGGCAAAAATTGGCTCACGCCGATATAAATCAAGCGCGCCTCTTCGGTGCCGGAGATGATCTCAATCGGATAACCCAAGACCTGTTGGGCCCGGTTCAAGAACACCTCGCGGTTGCGTGCTTCACGCAGGGTTTGGGTGGCCACGGCCCGGACCTGACTGGCTGACAGGCCATGAAGGCGCTCTCGAAAACGGGCCAAGCATTCCCAGCCGCGTTCCATGGCTTCTGGGGTGAGGTTGCGCTGTGCATCCAAATCACCCCCTTGCCGAACAGTTTCTTTCAGGTAGTCGGTGCGCACCAACTGGCCGTGCTCCATGCGCCCTAATTCCATGCGGAAACTGTTGGATCCCAGGTCTACGGCGGCAAGCATGTCTAGTTGGGGCATTGGGTTTGACTAATCCTGATATGGGGCTGTATAAATCTACAGAAGCCGTAAATTCTAAAGCCCGATCATGAATGAATGATGACAATTCAAAGACACCCCGTGTCAATGATTTGCCTTAGACGGGCATTTTTTCACCGTATTGTCACAATCGCGGACTAAAGTCCAACCTTCCATGCGCAGCGTGGTACCCAAATTGATCAAAGTCCCTATTTGTTAAAGGATCTGGCATGTTAAAAATGAAATCTTGGCTGGTGGCGATTGGTATGTCCACCTTTGGTTTGGCTTCTATGGCGGTTGACATCACCGGCGCAGGGGCCACATTTCCCTACCCCGTTTACGCCAAATGGGCCGAGGCCTACAAAAAAGAAACCGGCAATGGTTTGAACTACCAATCGATTGGTTCTTCGGGCGGTATTCGTCAAATTCGTGCCAAAACCGTCACCTTTGGTGCCACGGATGCGCCTTTGAGCGGCGACGATCTCAATAAAGATGCCATGGTGCAGTTCCCCGCCATCATTGGTGGCACGGTTCCTGTGCTCAACATCGACGGCTTCAAGCCCGGTGAGTTGCGCGTCAACGGCACAGTTCTGGCCGAGATGTTCATGGGCAAAATCACCAAGTGGAATGATGCCAAGTTCGCCGCCCTGAACCCTGGCAAAAACCTGCCCGATCAGGCCATCACTGTGGTGCATCGCGCCGACGGATCTGGCACCACCTTCAATTGGACCGATTACCTGACAAGCGTCAGCAAAGATTGGGCTGACACCGTGGGCCGTGGCGCTGCCGTCAAGTGGCCTGCTGCTTCGTCGGTGGGTGGCAAGGGCAATGAGGGTGTGGCTGCCAACGTGAACCGCGTCAAAGGCTCGATTGGTTACGTGGAATATGCCTACGTCAAGAAAAACAACATGAACTTCATGCAAATGCTCAATGCAGACGGCAGATATGTCAGCCCAGATGACCTGACTTTTGCAGCGGCTGCAGCAGGTGTGGATTGGTTCAGCGTGCCGGGCATGGGTGTTTCCATGGTCAATGCCAAGGGTGCCAACAGCTGGCCCGTCAGCACGGCCTCGTTTATTCTGATGTTCAAAGACCCCACTGACAAAAACCTCTCGCAAGAAGCGTTGAAGTTCTTTGACTGGTCATTCAAAAATGGCAAGCAAATGGCTGCCGATTTGGACTATGTGGCATTGCCCGACAGCTTGACCCGGCAAATTCGTGAGCGCGTTTGGTCGCAAATTGCCAAATAAGTTGCTTCTTCTGAAATGATCAACGCCAAATGCTGGGCACTGCGGTGTCCGACGTTTGGTGTTGTGACCCCACCAAAGCTACACCATGGCCCTCACTGAGACCAATCCCATGAGCCAACCCGCTGAAACCCAGACCTTGAGTGCCGCAGCCCGTTTATCGGTGGCCAAGCGACAACAAGTGCAAGACACTTTTTTTCATGCCCTGACCTTGGGCTTTTCTTTGTTGGTGTTGGTTGCCTTGATGGGCATCTTGGTTTCTTTGGTTGTCAACGCTTGGCCGGCCTTTCAAAAGTTTGGCGTGGGCTTTATTTGGCGTGTTGAGTGGGACATCATTAACCAAGAGTTTGGTGCAGCGATTGCCATTTTTGGCACCGTTGCCAGCGCATTCATTGCCTTGGTGATTGCTGTGCCGCTGTCGTTTGGTATTGCGGTGTTTTTGACAGAGACCTGTCCCGTGGCATTGCGTCGTCCCTTGGGCACGGCCATTGAGTTGCTGGCGGCGGTGCCTTCCATCATCTACGGCATGTTCGGTCTTTTTATTTTTGCGCCATTGTTCGCGGAGTACGGTCAGCCGGCTTTGCAGTCCACCTTGGGGCAAATGCCCATCTTCAGCAGTTTGTTTGGTGGCGCCATGAATGGCATTGGCATTCTGGCCGCTGGCATTATCTTGGCATTCATGATTTTGCCTTTCATCGCCGCAGTCATGCGCGATGTGTTTGAAATTGTTCCTCCTGTTTTGCGCGAATCTGCTTATGGCATTGGCTGCACGACCTGGGAAGTGGTGCGCAACATTGTGTTGCCTTACACCCAAAAAGGGGTGATCGGTGGGGTGATGTTGGGTTTGGGGCGTGCCTTGGGTGAAACCATGGCTGTGACGTTTGTGATTGGCAACTCCCAGCGCTTGGGCTCGTCGTTGTTCTCACCGGGCACTTCCATTGCATCCACCTTGGCCAATGAGTTCGGCGAAGCCGACGACTTCCATTTGTCCACCTTGTTTGCCCTGGGATTTTTACTGTTTGTCATTACCTTTGTGGTGCTGTCTCTGGCCAAGTGGATGACGGTCCGCTCAGAGAAGTCCAAAGGCGCAAAAACCTAAGGCGAGAAAGAAAAAATCATGGACTTGAATATTTACAGACGCCGGCGCTTGGCCAACCAAGTGGGATTGACCTTGTCCATGATCGCCATGGCCCTGGGCTTGTTTGTGTTGTTGTGGATTTTGTTTGTGCTCTTTAAAAACGGCTTGCAGTCCATCGACTGGGCCATGTTCACCCAATCCACCCCGGCGCCTGGGTCCGAGGGTGGTGGTCTGGCGAATGCCATTGTGGGCAGCTTGATGATTGTGGCCACCACCGCCTTGGTCAGCACGCCCATTGGCATTTTGGCCGGGGTTTACTTGGCCGAATATGGTGACCAAAGCAAAACCGCCAGCGTGACCCGGTTTGTGACCGACATCATGCTGTCGGCGCCGTCTATCGTGTTGGGCCTTTTCGTTTATGCCATTTGGGTGGCACAAGCCAAGCATTTTTCCGGCTGGGCCGGATCCATGGCATTGTCATTGATCGCCATTCCCGTGATTGTTCGCACCACCGAAAACATGCTGCGATTGGTGCCTGGCAGTTTGCGCGAAGCTGCCTTTGCACTGGGCGCACCGCGCTGGAAGGTTGCAACCATGATCACGCTGCGTGCCGCCCAAACCGGGGTGATCACAGGCTTGTTGTTGGCGCTGGCTCGCATCAGCGGCGAGACCGCGCCATTGTTGTTCACTGCTTTGAATAATCAGTTTTTCTCGCTGGACATGAACGCCCCCATGGCCAATTTGCCGGTGGTGATTTTCCAGTTTGCCATGAGTCCCTATGACAATTGGGTCCGCTTGGCATGGGGTGGGGCTTTGCTCATCACCTTGACGGTTTTATTTCTCAACATCTTGGCGCGTGTTTTCTTCCGCGACAAAGTCCAATCCTGAACATTAGGAGTACATTGCATGCCTAACACGCCAGTCGTTGCTGAAAAAACAGCCATTGAGGTCAGAAATCTTCATTTTTTCTACGGTACCTTCAAAGGTTTGAAGGACATCAATCTCAATATTGCAGAGCACAAGGTCACGGCCTTCATTGGCCCCTCGGGTTGTGGAAAGTCCACCTTGTTGCGCACCATCAACCGCATGTACAGTTTGTACCCGGGTCAACGTGCCGAAGGCCAGATCAAACTTTATGGCCAAGATATTTTGGATCCTGGGCAAGACTTGAATTTGTTGCGTGCCCGCGTGGGCATGGTGTTTCAAAAACCGACGCCGTTTCCCATGTCCATTTATGACAACATCGCCTTCGGGGTGCGGTTGTACGAAAATTTGAACCGCTCAGACATGGACGACAGGGTCGAGTGGGCGCTGAGCAAAGCGGCCATTTGGAATGAAGTCAAAGACAAACTGGGCCAAAGTGGCTTGTCTTTGTCGGGTGGTCAGCAGCAACGCTTGTGCATTGCGCGTGGCATCGCGGTCAAACCTTCGGTGTTGCTGCTCGATGAGCCCACATCTGCATTGGACCCGATCTCCACGGGCAAGGTCGAGGAGTTGATCAGCACATTGAAAAATGATTACACGGTGGTGATCGTCACGCACAATATGCAGCAAGCTGCAAGGGTTTCGGATTACACCGCTTACATGTACTTGGGTGAGTTGATCGAATTTGGTCGGACCGAAGCCATTTTCATGAAACCCAATCGGCAAGAAACTGAAGACTACATCACCGGCCGCTTTGGCTGACAAAAAGGTAAACCATGGACAAGCACTTATCGAGTCAGTTTGACAATGAATTGCACGGCATTTCTTCTCGGGTCATGGAGCTTGGTGGTTTGGTTGAATCTCAAATTCGGCAAGCCATTTATGCCCTTTCGCACTTCAACATCGATGTTGCCAATGCAGTGGTCGAGGTAGAGCAACAGGTTAATTCGATGGAAGTTGAAATTGACCATGACATCTCCTCTGTGATCGGTCGGCGCCAACCCACTGCCCGTGATTTGCGTTTGCTCATGGCCATGTCCAAAACCACGGCCAATTTGGAGCGCGTGGGCGATGAGGCAGAAAAAATTGCGCGCATGGTCAAGTCCATCATTGAAAGCGGTTCTGCCCGGGCCTTGCCCGCTTCTGAATTGAAAGTTGCTGCAGAGTTGGCTTCGGGTTTGTTGCGCAAGGCGCTCGATGCCCTGGCCCGTTTGGATGTGCAAACCGCCTTGGTGATTTTGAAAGAAGACGATTTGATTGACCAAGAGTTCGATGGTTTTGTGCGAAAACTCATCACTTACATGATGGAAGACCCACGCACCATATCTCCAAGCCTGGACTTGTTGTTCCTGGCCAAGGCCATTGAGCGCATTGGCGACCATGCCAAAAATATTGCCGAATTCATCATCTATATCGTCAAGGGTGCCGATGTGCGCCACACCTCTTTGGCCGAGGTGGAATCAGTGGTGCGCTGATCATGCGTTTGCCCAAAGTTTTGATCGTCGAGGATGAATCTTCGATCGCCGAGTTGATCTCGGTCAATCTCAAACACAATGGTTTTGCGCCCGTTTGGGCGGTTGATGGTGAAGCGGCGCAACGCGAAATTGACGCTGTTTTGCCTGACGCTATTTTGTTGGATTGGATGCTGCCCGGTCAATCTGGCCTGGCCTTGGCAAAAAAGTGGCGCTCTGATCCACGCACAAAATCTGTGCCGATCATCATGTTGACGGCCCGCGGTGATGAGCCCGACAAAGTCTCTGGCCTCAATTCTGGTGCAGATGATTACATCACCAAGCCTTTCTCGACCCAGGAGTTGGTGGCCCGCATACGCGCAGTTCTGCGCCGCCGTTCACCTGAGCAAACCATGGAGCGGGTACAGGTGGGTCATCTGGTGCTGGACGGCTCCACCCACCGCGTCAGTTTTCACGATCAGGCTTTGAAGTTGGGGCCGACGGAGTTCAAGTTGCTGAGCTTCTTGATGCACCATGCTGAGCGTGTGCACAGCCGGGGCCAGCTTCTGGACAAGGTTTGGGGCGACCATGTGTTCATCGAAGAGCGCACCGTGGATGTGCACATCAAACGTTTGCGCGAGGCCTTGGGTGAGGCTGGGGTGATGGTTGAGACTGTGCGCGGCGCGGGCTATCGCCTGACTGTCGCCACGGCTCCTGGCGGTGCTGTACCTTCGGCCACGTCCCACTGAAGACCCTCCGTGCTGGGGCGGTTCATTTCATTTGCGGCTTTTTTGCTATTTGGTGCCTTGGTGGGCGCGATTTGGCGCGATTGGCCCGGCGCGTTTTGGGGCCTGACCCTTTTTGCTTTTGTGTGGTGGGCCTTGGACGCTTGGCGCGGCCAGCGCTTTCTTTATTGGCTACAAAAATCAGGCCAAGAACCGGTGCCTTATACCTGGGGTTTGTGGGGCGAAGTGACGGATCGCGCATGGCGCATGCGACGAGATAGCGATCGAAAACTGGTCTTGAGTGAACAGCGCTTGAATGATTTTTTGGCCGCCATTCAAGCTTCGCCCAATGGCGTGCTGTTCCTTGATCAAGAAGGCAAAATTGAGTGGGCGAATCAAACGGTTGCCCAGCATTTGGGCATTGATGTGGTGCGTGATCACATGCAGGTGCTGACCAACTTATTGCGCGGACCTGAGTTTTTAAAATACCAATCCCAAGCCGACTTCAGCCAGGATGTGGTGATAGCAGGGCGCGATGACAAGCCGCAAAGACCGGTTCGGATTGCTGTGCGTTTACACCCTTACGGTGATGGCCGAAAACTCATGCTGACCCGCGATATCACCGCCTTGGAGCAAGCCGAGGCCATGCGGCGAGATTTTGTGTCCAACGTCTCACATGAAATACGCACCCCTTTGACGGTCATCGCTGGTTTTGTTGAAACCATGCAGTCCTTGACCTTGGCGCCTGAAGATACCAAACGTTATTTGGGTTTGATGGCAGGGCATTCCCAGCGCATGAAAAATTTGGTGGAAGATTTACTGATTTTGTCGCGCCTGGAAGGCAGCCCTTTGCCCGGTGTGGATCAATCGGTGGGCCTCAAGTTGGTGTGGGATCAAGCGCATCAAGAGGCCCGTGCACTGTCGTCGGTGTTGATGCCTGTGCCAGCTCAGCAATTTGATTTCAACTTTCCCGCAGAGTTGAAAGATGCGGCATTGATCGGTGTGCCCACAGAGATTCAAAGTGCTTGGTCCAATTTGCTCAGCAATGCCGTGCGCTACACCCCAGCAGGGGGCCGGGTGGAGGCCAGGGCGCACATCGATGTCAGTGGGCTTTTTTGCTTATCGGTACAAGACTCGGGGCCAGGGATTGCGCCTGAGCATTTGTCGCGTTTGACAGAGCGTTTTTACCGGGTGGACAGCAGCCGCTCGCGAGATTTGGGGGGCACAGGTTTGGGCCTGTCCATTGTCAAGCATGTGATGCAACGCCATGGTGGTGAATTGCGCATTGACAGCCAATTGGGTGTGGGCTCCCGTTTCGAGCTGGCTTTTCCGGCGGCACGCATCCGCGGCCTCAGCCCCTTGGTTCACGCTGGCTGACTTTCCTCAGCAGCCACAAAAAAATCATCGCTGTCAGTGCCAGGGCCAAGCTGCTGCTGATCCAAAAAGCAACCGGGTCTTGCATGGCCGGTGTCCAGGGTGTGCCGTGGTAGGCGATCCATTGGCCTCCACCCAACCCCAACCCCCACAGCATCAAGGCATACACCAGCAAGGGTGCCAGGGTCACTTTGTGACAGCGCAGCAAAAACATGCCCAAGGCTTGCATGGCATCCCCCAAGTGAAAAAGGGCCAGCCAGCCCAACAAGTGGCTGGCCAAAACCACCACCTCGGCTTGTTGGCTATATAGATGGGCCAAGGGTTGGCGACACAACCACACCAGCAAACCCAACGCCAGGGCACAGCCGGCCACCATTCGAATGCCCAACTTTTGCACTTGAAGCGCCCGCTGAGTTTGGTTGGCTCCCATCCAATAACTGACTCTGGCACTGATGGCGATGGACAAGGACAGGGGCACCATGTAGAGCAAGGTGGCCACATTGGAGGCAATTTGGTGGGCGGCCAAAGGCAGGTTGCCCATGCGTGCAATGAACAAAGCCATGAAGGCAAATGAAGACACTTCCACCAACAGCGACAAGCCATTGGGCAGGCCCATGGCCAGCATGGGTTTGATGGTGGACCAGTCGGGTCGGCGCCAAGGTGCGCCAATGCGCAAAGGCCGGTACATGGGGCCCCAAACCAACAAACCGATCATGGCCAAGAGCATGGCGAGATTGACCCACCAAGTGGCCCAGGCACACCCAATCAAACCCATGCCAGGCTGATCGTCAGCACCCAAGGCCAGCCAGATCGACAAGGGGATTTTGACCACCAAGGCCAGCACTTGGATCAATGTGATGACCCGCGGATGACCCAGGCTTTGGTTGAGCGTGCTGAACATGCGAAACAGCAAAGCCGGGGCCAGCGCCAAAGACAAAATGGCCAAATAATCTGCCACCACGCCTTGCAAAGGGGCGGGTACTTGGGTCCATTCCAAGATCAGTTGTGGGTGACACAATAAAAATGCCCCCCCAAGGCTGAGCAAGATGCAGATGTAGAGGCCTTGTTCAAAACAGTGGCCAATGGCGTGTTTGCGGCCTGCACCCACATGCTCGCTCAAGATCGGCAGCAGGGCTTGCAGCACCCCCATCAGGGCCACAAAAACGGTGATGTACAGCGAAGAGCCGACCGATAAAGCGGCCAAAGCCTCGGGTGAGCTGCGACCGGCCACCAAGGTATCGGTCACACCAAAACCCATCACCGCAATTTGCCCAATGAACACGGTGGCCGCTTGGCCGGCGATCAGCCGCCGTTCACTCATGGTGCTTGGGTGCGAGAGTCAGCGGGCCGAGCTTGCCGATAGATCAGCAAATTTTCATAGGCGCGCGTGGGCCTTTGTACTTTTTGGACACGTGTCCATTGCCGGGGGTCTGGTGCATGCGTGGGATCACTGGCCCATTGCGGGTCCACCAATAACCATTCGCATTGACTGGCCGCAGACAGGTTTTCCAAGCGCCAAGGGCCGTGCCACTTCAAGGCGGCGATTTGACCCGCATTCAAGCCCTTGATGGTCACACAAGCAGCCCCCGGAATGGCCAGCTTCACTTGTTCAACCAAAGGCACATAGCTGCGGGCGTAGTTCAACAAGGGCAGCCACAGGGTCATCAACAGCAACCAGCACAAGGCGGCACCGGCCGAGGGCAACACCAGGCTTTTCCACAAGGCCGTTCGGTGCCGACCCACCCGCCATTGCACCAGCCAGACCCACAGGGCTGAACCGGCCAAGGCCATGGCCAAAGGAAGGTATTCAAAGGCAGGAGTGAATCCGGGCGCCAAGCGGGCGACATTGGCGGCGGGTTGCGGCGGCCAACCGGTTTGCATGGCCAACCACACCACCCAAATGATCACGCCGCAGCCGGTAAAAAAAAGCAGAGTGAACCAGTCGATCAAGGCGGTGACGCTGCGCTGCAAGGTGGGCAGCGCAAAGGCCGCCATGGCCGCCAGCGCCGGCAGGGCCAGCAGCAAGGTGCGCTCTGAAGCCGCTGTCATGGCGCTGGCCATGGTCACAGTCAAGATCATGGTGATGGGCCAAATGACATGCATGGACCAGGGGCGACGACCCCACTGGCGCCGCCAACTCCACGCCGACCACAGCGCCAGTGGCCAGCAAGGCCAGGTGAACCACAGCATCAACTCCAGCCAGCGGCGAATTTCAGATGCTGGCAAGGGCCAAGTGCGCAAGCGCCAACGCCACAAATCCCATTCGTTCACCATGCCGGCCAGAAGCAACAAAGCCAAGCCCAAGAGGCTGGCCAATGCCAAGCGCTTGGTTGAAGACAACTCAGGCGATCCTCCAATCAGCAACAGCAAGGCCGCCAAGCCCAAGGCCATGGCCAATGTGGGTGCGCCACTGAGTGCCAACACCCATAAGCCGAGCACGCTGATCAAACAACCACGCCAAGGCTTGGTTCGCAGCAAGGCCATGCCCATGAACAGCGCACTGCTGCCACCAAGCTGCACCAGCATGGGCGATGTTTCGTGCAGGGGAACGGCCAGGCCCAGGCAGGCAATCAGTGCCAATAAACCGGCATCGGCCAGAGTGCGGGCATACGCCTTGGGCTCGGCCTCGCCACCAAAGGCAAAACTCACGGGTTGCGCCTGGGGGCTGCGTGCCAAGGCTTCAATGGCATACCAAGTCATGGCCAAACACGATGCGGCAATGGCCATGAACGGTAGGCGTGTGGCCATCACTGGAGAGAGCCATTCGGGTGTCAACTGGATGGCCCATGCCCCCAACCAAAAGGGCAACACCCCATCGAGCTCGGGTGGTAGACCCATCAAGGTGGGTTGCCACCAGAGGCTTTCGCCTTGGGCCAATGTCAGCATTTGGCCAAAAGCCGCCATGTCCCAGGGACGCCAAGGGTCACGGCCGATAAAGCCAGGCAACAAATAAACCCCACACAGCAGCAGCAAGCCCCAGCGCGGCAGTCGGCGCACGCCGCTTTGGGCAACGATGGCGGGGTTGGGCGTGTTCAAGGGTTCAGGGCTGGGTTGGCCTCAAGGGCAGAACGGGCGGCCATAAAAAAAGCAGCGCGGTCGTCCCGTGCTGCTTTTGGATGGGTGAAGACGGCTTATTTGGCAGCTGTCTTGTACTTGTTGCGGAATTTCTCCACGCGCCCACCCATGGTATCGACCGATTTTTGGGTGCCGGTGTAGAAGGGGTGTGATTCGCTGGAGGTGTCCAACTTGTACAAGGGCAGTTCGCGACCATCATCCATCTTGACCATTTCTTTGGTGTTGGCGCAAGAACGGGTGACAAATTTAAAGCCGTTGGAGAGGTCTACAAAGCAAACCTCACGGTAATTGGGGTGAATGCCTTCTTTCATGGGGAGTCCTTTGATCAGCTGCAACAGCCTCGCCAAACCATTTTGGCGCACTTTTCGCAAAACGCGTGATTATGCCACGGCTCAACCGCCCCTTCGCATCAGGTCAAAGAAGTCAACATTGGTTTTGGTGGACTTCATGTTCTTGAGCATCAACTCCATCGACTCAATTTCATCCATGTTGTAGATGAACTGTCTCAAGATGCGGGTTTTTTGCAAAATTTCGGGCTGGAGCAACAGCTCTTCGCGCCGGGTGCCACTGCGGTTGAGCTGAATGGCTGGAAACACCCGTTTTTCATACAAGCGGCGATCGAGGTGGATTTCGCAGTTACCCGTGCCTTTGAATTCCTCAAAAATCACTTCGTCCATCCGGCTGCCCGTATCGACCAAGGCCGTGCCAATGATGGTCAATGAGCCGCCCTCTTCCACTTTGCGCGCGGCGCCGAAAAATCGTTTGGGGCGCTGCAAGGCGTTGGCGTCCACGCCGCCAGAGAGCACCTTGCCAGAGCTGGGCACCACATTGTTGTAGGCGCGCGCCAGGCGGGTGATGGAGTCGAGCAAGATGACCACATCTTTTTTCAGCTCCACCAAACGTTTGGCACGTTCAATCACAATTTCAGCCACGTGCACGTGGCGCGCTGCGGGCTCGTCAAAGGTGGAGGCGATGACCTCGCCGCGCACACTGCGCTGCATCTCGGTCACTTCTTCTGGGCGCTCGTCCACCAACAAGACCATCATGTGGCTGTCGGGGTAGTTGGCGGTGATGGCATGGGCAATGTGCTGCATCATCACCGTTTTACCGCTTTTGGGCGGTGCGACCAGCAAGGCACGCTGGCCTTTGCCAATCGGGGCAATGATGTCAATGATGCGGCCCGTGATGTTTTCTTCACCTTTGATGTCGCGCTCAAGCCGCATATGCTCTTTAGGGAACAAGGGCGTGAGATTTTCAAACATGATTTTGTGTTTGTTGTTCTCAGGCAAATCGCCGTTGACCTTGTCGAGCTTGGTCAACGCGAAGTAACGTTCGCCATCCTTGGGGATGCGCACCTCGCCTTCAACCATATCGCCGGTGTGCAGGTTGAAGCGGCGCACCTGGCTGGGGCTGATGTAAATGTCGTCGGTGCTGGCGGTGTAGCTGGTGTCAGGGCTGCGCAAAAAGCCAAAACCGTCGGGCAGGATTTCCAGCACACCGTCGGCAAATACTTGCTCACCAGCGCGAGCTCGTTTTTTGATGATGGCAAACATCAGCTCTTGCTTGCGCATGCGGCCGGTGTTTTCGATTTCGAGCGCTTCGGCCTGCTTGAGCACTTCAGACACGTGCAGTGCCTTGAGTTCGTTCAGATGCATGGAAAGACTCCTGCGATGGAGTTCATAAATAAAAGGGGGGGAGGGGGAGCGGCCGCAAAGGCCATTCGATCCGTTTGGGATCCCGTCAATTGGGTTGGACGGGGAATGTAACCTGAATGATTATGACAGGAAAAAACCTGGGCCGACCGTCCCAGGAGGAGGGGGTCAGGCCAATTGCTGATCGATGAATTCGGTCAATTGGGCTTTGCTCAGGGCGCCCACTTTGGTGGCGGCCAACTGGCCCCCTTTGAACAGCATCAGGGTGGGGATGCCGCGAATACCAAATTTGGCAGGGATGTCTCGGTTTTCATCCACGTTCATTTTGGCAACCTGCAGTTTGCCTTGATAACCATTGGCCACATCGTCCAAGATCGGGGCGATCATCTTGCATGGGCCACACCACTCGGCCCAATAGTCCACCAACACGGGCGTATCCGATTGGAGAACATCGGCTTCAAAGGATTGGTCGGTGATGTGTTTGATGAGGTCGCTGGCCATGTTTTGTCCTGTGTTGGTGAGGCGAGTTGAGTAGAGATTGTGACAGAAAGCGCAAATTTCAAGTGGCGCCATCGGGGGTTCACAGCCCCTGCGCTGTCGCCAGGGTGGGCCGTTTGCTCAACTGGCCCGCACGGTGTTATCGGGCAAGGATCAAATTGGGCATGGGTAAAAAAGGGGGGGGGTGACGAGCCTTGACCCCGGCACTGGTTCCACAGTTAGAGCTGCTTGGTTCCCCACCTGACTCGGTTGGCCGCTTAGCCATGCGGGAAGGCCCGTCAATGCAGATTGTAGGCCACGGGGACGGGGGCGTCATAGAATCCCAGCCATGTCTTACTTGGTGCTCGCACGCAAATACCGCCCCAAAAACTTTACCGAGATGGTGGGGCAGACCCATGTGGTGCGTGCCCTGGTCAATGCCTTGACCCAGCAGCGCTTGCACCATGCCTATTTGTTCACCGGCACACGGGGCGTGGGCAAAACCACGGTGTCGCGCATTTTGGCCAAGTCGCTCAACTGCCAGGGCACGGACGGTCAAGGGGGCATCACGGCCGAGCCTTGCGGTGTGTGCGATGCCTGTCGCGACATTGACGCCGGGCGTTTTGTCGATTACACCGAGCTCGATGCAGCCTCCAACCGGGGCGTGGACGAGGTTCAAGCCCTCTTGGAGCAAGCGGTTTACAAGCCGGTTCAGGGACGCTTCAAGGTGTTCATGATCGACGAGGTACACATGCTCACCAACACCGCCTTCAATGCAATGTTGAAGACCTTGGAGGAGCCGCCCGATTACCTGAAATTTGTGCTGGCCACCACCGACCCCCAAAAAGTGCCCGTCACGGTGTTGTCGCGTTGCCTGCAATTCAACCTGCGACCCATGCCGCCATCGGTGTTGGTGGAGCACTTGGCCCATGTTTTGCAGGCCGAAGGGGTGCAGCATGACATGCCCGCCTTGCGCTTGATGGCTCGGGCGGCTCGCGGCTCCATGCGCGACGCTTTGAGCCTCACAGACCAAGCCATGGCGTTTGGCGCTGGACAGGTCGCACTCGAATCGGTGCAACAAATGTTGGGCTCGGTGGACCGTGGCCATGTGTTTGGCTTGATCGAGGCCTTGGCCCACGGCAATGGTCAGCAAGTGGTGCACACCGTGGATCAATTGCGCTTGCAAGGCTTGAATGCCGCCTCGACGTTGGAAGACATGGCGGTGGTGTTGCAACACATGGCCGTGTTGCAAGCAGTGCCCGGGGCCACTGCTGATACCGACGCGGACGAAGACGCCCAAACCGAGCGCCATTTGGCCCAGCTCATGCCGCCCGATGAAACCCAGTTGCTCTACAGCATGTGCTTGCACGGGCGCGCCGAGTTGGGCTTGGCACCCGATGAATATGCGGCCTTGACCATGGTTTTGCTGCGCTTGCTGGCATTCAAGTCCCCCCAGCAGCCCAGCGCTGAAGCGGAAAAAAAAAGCCTGAAAACAGCCAGCCCTGAGTTGGCGTTTCAAAGCCCACCCCAAGCGCCCAGCCCCCCTCTGCTAAAGGTTGATGAAAGCCCGACGCCTGCGACCAGGCAGCAGCAGACCGACCCGGCAACACCCACAGCAATTCGCCCATCGGTTGAACCCACGCCCGCCCTGGCGGTTGATCCCTTGCCACCCGGGCGCCAAGTGCCAGTGCGCGACGTCAGCCCGACCCCGAGCCGACCCGACAGCCTCAGGCCCGCAGCCGCGGGCGGTGGGGCGGTGCCCGTGCGCGACCTCGGTCCTGCGGTCGACCGCTTGGACAAACCCCAGGCCTCGACCGAGGTGGTTTTGGTCACCACCGAAGAGGGGGATTTTTGGCATGCCCTGGTGCAGCAAATGGTGGCCGCTGAGCGCATCACCGCCTTGGTTCGCGAACTGGCTTTGCAGTCGCAATTGGTTGGCCGCGACACCCATGAGTGGTTGCTGCGCATTGAGCGCGAGACTTTGCAAAACCCCACCGCCCGGGAGCGATTGGAGCAAGCCTTGTCTGACTCAGGCCACGCCGTGCGCCTGACTTTGGAAGTGGGGCGCGTGATGGACAGCCCGGCCAAACGCGCGGCGGCCTTGGCCGCACAGCGCCAGCGTGAGGCCGAGGCCGTCATCCTCAATGACCCCTTTGTGCAAAAAATGATGCGCCAATTTGACGCGAAAATTGTTCCCGGATCTCTTAAACCCGCATGAAAGAAGCAAACCATGTTCAATAAAGGACAACTCGCAGGCCTGATGAAGCAAGCCCAAGCGATGCAAGACAACATCAAAAAAACCCAGGACGAACTCGCCACCATCGAGGTCACCGGTGAGTCGGGCTCTGGCTTGGTCAAGGTGTTGATGACCTGCAAGCATGATGTCAAACGCGTGAGCATCGACCCCAGCTTGCTCAGCGACGACAAAGACATGTTGGAAGACCTGGTCGCTGCCGCTTTCAATGACGCGGCGCGCAAAGCCGCAGAAACCACCGAAGCCCGCATGGGCAAACTCAATGCCGGCATGCCCCCCGGCATGAAGCTGCCCTTTTGATGTCGACCAGTCCAGCCCTGGAGACCTTGATGGCGGCACTGCGCCGCTTGCCAGGGGTGGGTGTCAAATCGGCCACACGCATGGCCCATCATTTGCTGCAAAACGACCGTGAAGGTGCGCACATGATGGCCCAGGCCATCGCGCAAGCCTTGGACAAAGTCGGGCATTGCGAGCGCTGCCACACCTTGTCGGAGTTGAGGGTGTGCATCACCTGTGCCGATCCTGCCCGAGACCCCACACGTTTGTGTGTGATTGAAACACCGGCCGATCAATTGGCGCTGGAGCGCACCGGCGCTTACCAGGGAACTTACTTTGTGTTGATGGGCCGCATCAACCCCATCGAGGGCCAGGGGCCGCATGAAATGGGTTTGCAAAAGCTCATTGACCGCGCCTGTGATGGACAGGTTCAAGAGGTGATCTTGGCCACCAACTTCACCGCCGAGGGTGAGGCCACGGCGCATGTGATTGGCGAAGTCTTGAAAAAGCGCGGCATTGCGGTCAGCCGTTTGTCGCGTGGCGTGCCCATCGGCAGCGAGTTGGAGTTTGTCGATTTGGGCACCATTGCCCATGCCCTGCTGGATCGGCGCAGCACCTAAGTGATAACCCTCTCGGGATGACACCGATGCGTTCAGGTGTTGCTAAAGGTATGCTTTTTGAACACTTTGCTGACCCCTTTTTTTAGTCAGGTCCATGAACGACTTTGAACCCAAGCGCCGTCAAATCATCCTTGCCACCGCATGGACGGGCTTGGGCTTGGGCTTGGCTTGTCCTGGGGCACAAGCCCAAAGCGGAAAACTGGAGAAAGCCAAGGTCTCCATTGCGGTTGGCGGCAAGGCCTCTTTTTATTATTTACCCCTGACCTTGGCCGAACAATTGGGCTACTTCAAGGCCGAGGGCTTGGAGGTGGAAATCAGCGACTTTGCCGGTGGCACTCAGGCCTTGCGCGCCGTGGTGGGTGGGTCTGCCAATGTGTGCTCGGGGGCTTATGAGCACACCATCAATTTGCAAGGCAAGTCGCAAATGTTCAAAGCCTTTGTGCTGCAAGGCAGAGCCCCCCAAATTGCCATTGGCGTGTCGACCAAAACCATGGCGCAATATAAAACCGTGGCAGATTTGCGCGGCAAAAAAATTGGCGTGTCGGCCCCTGGGTCGTCAACCAATATGGTGGCCAATCTCATTTTGTCGCGCGCCGGTCTCAAGGCCAGTGACGTCAGTTTCATTGGTGTGGGCACCTCGGCGGGTGCCTTGTCGGCCATGCGCAGTGGGCAAATCGACGCCATCAGCAACATCGACCCGGTGATGACCATGTTGGAGCAAAAAGGGGATGTGAAGATCATCTCCGACACCCGCACCATCAAAGGCACGGTCGACGTGTTCGGCGGCCCCATGCCAGCCGCCTGCCTGTATGCACCGGCTGACTACCTGGCACAAAACCCCAACACCTGCCAAGCCTTGGCCAACGCCATCGTGCGCGGCTTGAAATGGTTGCAGACCGCAGGCCCATCGGACATTCTGAAAACCGTGCCCGAAAGTTATTTGTTGGGCGACCGGGCCTTGTACTTGTCCTCGTTTGACAAAATTCGCGAGGCTTTGAGCCCCGACGGCATCATCCCTGCCGAAGGCACCAAGACCGCGCTCAAGGCCCTGGCCAGTTTTGACGAAACCCTCAAAGCCGACAAAATCGATTTGTCCAAAACCTTCACCAATGACTTTGCCCGCCGCGCCAAGGACAAATTCAAGGCTTAGCGCGCGCGTCCAAAAGGAAACCCCCGCCTCGAGCTGTCTGAGCGGCATTTGATGGTGTGGCAGACACGCAGCGCAGAAATCGAACAGGTCTGAAGGGTGGCCAGGGCAAACCCATGGCGGCATTAACGCGCCTTGGCGGTTTGCACCTCGGAGCCCGATTTGCCCGTTGGCTTTTTCTTCGCTTGTGCCTTGGCTTGGCCTTTGGTCGTGTTGGGTTTGCCCGCCACATAAACCACCAGAGTTTGGCCGGCTTTGAGGGGGCTGCGTGGGCTCAGCTTGTTCCATTCGGCCAATTGCGCCGCAGTCACTTTGTAGCGCGCCGCCACCGCGTCCAGGTTGTCTTGCGGCTTGGCTTTGATCGTCAGGCGCCTGAGTTGGGCCTCGGGTGAGAGATCCAAGCGCCCGTTATCGGCGATGGCAGGGGAGACATCATCTTCCATGCGCGCCGTGCGTGGCACCAGCAGGGCGGAGCCAGACTTGATCAACATGTGGGGCGGAATGCCATTGAGTGCGCGGAAATCGGCCTCGGGCATGCCCGCGCGTTTGGCCGCTTCGGCCACTTTGATGCTGTGGGGGGTCACCCAAGCAGTCCAACTGGCCATGCGCGCCTCGCCATGTTGGGCGAAGTTGCGCATGAAAATTTCAGCGTTGTCCCAAGGCAGCAGCAGTTGGGGCGTGCCCGCGGCCAGCAGCACTGGCCGATGGGCCGAGGGGTTGAGCGACTTGAAATCCTCTACCGAGATATCAGCCAGTTTGGCGGCCAAAGTCACGTCGATATCCCGCGTCAAGGGCACGGTTTGAAAATAAGGGTGGTTGGGGATGTGGGGCAATTGCAGGTTGTACAAGTGCGGCATGGCCACAATGTTTTTCACCGCTTGCAATTTGGGCACGTAGTAGCGGGTTTCATTGGGCATGTTCAGGTCGGTGTAAGACAAGCCCAATTGGCTGCGCTGATTGCGCGCCAAGGCCTTGCCCACATTGCCTTCGCCCCAGTTATAGGCGGCCAAGGCCAGGTGCCAGTCGCCGAACATGTTGTGCAGCCTTTGCAGGTAATCCAAAGCGGCACGGGTAGAGGCCAGCACATCGCGCCGGTCGTCGCGAAACGCGTTTTGCTTGAGATCAAAGCTTTTGCCGGTGGCAGGCATGAACTGCCACATCCCGGTGGCGCGTGCGGTGGAGACGGCTTGGGGGTTGAATGCGCTTTCGATGAAGGGCAGCAAAGCCAGTTCGGTGGGCATGCCACGGCGTTCTATTTCTTCCACGATGTGATAGAGATATTTGCTCGACCTGTCGGTCATGCGCTGCAAATAATCGCCCCGGGCCGCATACCACTGCGTGCGGTCTTGAGACAAGGGGTGGTCCAAGTTGGGCATGGCAAAGCCGCGGCGGATGCGGTCCCACAAATCCACGGGCAGGTCCATGCGTGGCACGTTGGAAGGGTTGGACTCGGCGGGGGTCAGGGGGCTGAGCACCACCGGTGCCCCAGGTGCGGCAAGGGTTGCAGCGGAGGCGGTGGGTTTATCGACCAAGGCAGGGGTGAGTTCGCGCCAAGGCGCCGCTGTGATGGGTGGCGTTTCGGCCGTGGCTTCCTTGGCGGGCGGGGGCGTCACGCAAGCGGTGGTCACACAGGCGGTGGCGAGGAGTAAAAACAGTCGTTTGATCAAAATTGGTTTTTCCATTCGCGCAATTGGGCAAATACCGCCACCTCGTCGCTGGCGCTGGGGCTGCGTTGCTGTACCGCTTGCACCACCGAGGGTTGGCGACTGCGCATAAAAGGGTTGATGGCCAGCTCCTGGGTCAGGGTGGAGGGCAGGGTGGGTTGCCCATTGGCGCGCCACAGCTGACAACGTTCATGGTAAGCGAGCAAGTCTGGGTTGTGGGGCTCCACGGCCAGTGCAAAGCGCAGGTTGGACAAGGTGTATTCATGGGCACAGCACACCCTGGTGGGGCCCGGCAGGGCTGCCAGTCGGTCCAAGCTGCTCAGCATTTGAGCGGCTGTGCCTTCAAACAAGCGGCCGCAACCGCCAGAAAACAAGGTGTCGCCGCAAAACAGCAGGGGGGCATCGCCTGGGCCAGGGGCAAAGTAGGCAATGTGGCCTGCGGTGTGTCCCGGCACGTCGATGACGTCGATGCGCTGCCCGTGCCAATCAAAGGTGTCACCGCCCGTCAGGGCCACATAGGGGCCAGGGATGTTTTCCCCGGCCGGGCCGTAGACCACCGCCTGGGTGGCTTCTCGCAGCAGATTCACGCCACCGGTGTGGTCAGCATGGTGGTGGGTGACTAAAATGGCGTCGAGATGAAGTTGTGATCGGGCCAAAGCCTGCATCACCACCTCACCGTCACCCGGGTCCACCACCACCGCGTGGGTGCTGTTGTGCCACAGCCAAAGGTAGTTGTCGTTGAATGCGGGCAGTGGTGTGAGTTGCATGGAGCCTCAAATTATAGAAACCCCTGGATTGAACGCTTGGTGGCAAAGCCCACCCGGGCAATATGTGCTGGATTGGCAGCAAACGCAGTTTGACCGCGTGGTCGGCGATTTGTTTGGTTACCACGCCTTGCAATTGGGTTTGCCCCACATCGATACCCTGCGCCACAACCGCATGCCGCACCGCTGGATGGCCTGCCGCAACCATGCCGATCTCGCGCTGTGGTTGGCGCACCCCCAGCAAGCCCAAGACCCAGGGGCCAAGCGCTCGGTTTTTGTCACCGAATCCGTGGCCTTGCCGTTTCCCGATCAATCTTTGGATTTGGTGGTGCTGCCCCACGGCTTGGAAACCAGCCTGGACCCCCACACCACCCTGCGAGAAGTCGAGCGGGTCTTGGTCCCTGAAGGGCGGCTGGTGATTTCGGGTCTCAATCCCATGAGTTTGTGGGGCTTGCGCCAGCAAAGAACACGCTGGTTCAAGCGCTGGGGCGCCAAAGACCAGTTCGTGCCCGAGGTATCGGACTGGATGGCTTATTGGCGCTTGCGCGATTGGCTCAAATTGTTGAGCTTTCAGGTCGAAAGCGGCGGCTTTGGCATTTACCGGCCCGCCTTGGACCAGCAAGTGTGGTTGCAGCGCTGGTCTTGGATGGACCCTGCGGGCGACCGCTGGTGGCCGATTTTGGGGGCGGCCTATTTCTTGGTGGCCATCAAAAGGGTGCATGGCATGCGCCTCTTGGGGGCCTCTTGGCGGCGTCCCACTGCCGCGGCGGTGCGGCAAGCCAGCACGGCCAAAACACGTCCCGCCACCAACCAACGACAAAGCTTCAAGGTGACCCATGAAGACGGTTGAGATTTACACCGATGGCGCTTGCAAAGGCAACCCAGGCCCGGGCGGTTGGGGCGCAGTGCTGATCAGCGCGGGGCGAGAAAAGGAGATTTTTGGCGGTGAAAGCCTGACCACCAACAACCGCATGGAGTTGATGGCGGTGATCGAGGCTTTGCGGGCCTTGAACCAGCCTTGTGCGGTGGTGTTGCACTTGGACAGCGAGTATGTGCGCAAGGGCATCACCGAATGGATCGCCGGTTGGAAGGCGCGAGGCTGGCGCACCGCTTCCAAGCAACCGGTGAAAAATGTGGATTTGTGGCAAATGCTCGACGATGTGGTGCACCAATCGGGCCATGCCATTGATTGGCGCTGGGTCAAAGGCCACTCTGGCAATCCTGGCAATGAGCGGGCCGATCAATTGGCCAATTGCGGCGTGGACTCGGTCATGTCATCTATGTGACAGTTGGGTGATCGTCTTTATCGGCGTTGCTGGATTCAGAACCTGCGGATTTACCCCACAATCGGCGCTTATTTCTGAAATCTGTCTTTTCCAACATTCTGAGACATGGCAACAAAAATCATTTACCCCTTGGTCGCGGTCATTGGTATTGCAGCGGCCTCCGGCGCTGCCTGGTGGTACCAGCAGCCCGGCAAGTCCATCTCGGATATCGTTAGCTTCAAACCCGCCGCAGGGCCTGCGCCCGCCGGTGGCGCAGCGCCCGGTGCTTCTGGCCCAGGGGGCGGCGCACCTGGTGGACCCCGCGCCATGGGTGTGGAAGTGACCCAGGTCAGCAAGATCAGCATTCGCGACGACGCCCAAACGGTGGGCACCTTGCGCTCGCGCCAAAACGTGATGCTGCGCCCTGAGGTGGCCGGTCGCGTCTTGTCGTTGGGTTTCACCGATGGCAACCGCGTGCGCGCCGGTCAATTGCTGGTGCAACTTGATGACACCTTGCAGCGGGCCGAGGTCCAGCAGTCTTTGGCCCAGGTGTCGATCGCCAGTGCCAACCACAAACGCAACCAAGATTTGGTGGCGCAAAACTTTGTCGCCCAGCGGGTGCTCGACGAAAGCGGTGCGAGTTTGCAAGTGGCGCAAGCCCAATTGGCCTTGTCCTGTGCGCGGTTGGACCGCATGCGCATCATTGCCCCGTTCTCTGGCACCGTGGGCATTCGCAACGTCAACATTGGTGACTATGTCAAAGACGGCGCTGACTTGATCAACCTCGAAGACATTGGCACCTTGTATGTGGACTTCCGTTTGCCCGAGCGCAACCAAGGCAAAGTGGTGGCGGGTCAAGTGGTGGAACTCGACATCGATGCCATGCCCGGCCGGACGTTCAAGGCCAAGGTCGAGGCGGTGGACCCGCTGATCGACGTCAATGGCCGCTCGATTGGTGTGCGCGCCGTGATGGCCAACACGGCCGGTGAGGCTTCTTTGCCGCCCGGTGGTGCAAAAGGCGGTGCGGGTGGCGCCAAAGGCGGCGCACCGGGGACGCCTGGGGCCGCTGCCTCGCCAGCAGGCAAGCCCAGCATGCCTGCCAACGCAGCCCGCTCCCCAGCGGCTGCTCCCAGCCCGGTGGCTGCGCCTGTGGCTGTGGCGACCCCATTGCCATCGGGTTGCCCCCCCAATGTTTTGGCCAGCCGGGTATCGGAATTGCCTGCAGCGGCCCCCTCTGGCCCATTGCGTCCGGGCATGTTTGCCCGCGTCACAGCGGTGTTTGCTTTCAAGCCCGAGGCCTTGGCTGTGCCAGAAGAAGCCATCGTTCCCCAAGCCGGACGGCAATTTGTGTTCAAGTTGGTGGAGCCCAGCACCATGGAAAACTTGGGTGCCTTGCCACCCGATACCAAGCTGGTTTCCAAACGTGTGGAAGTGACCATTGGCATTCGCCGTCCGGGACAGGTGGAAATATTGACCGGTCTGGCCGAAGGTGACACGGTGGTGTTGGCCGGACAACAGCGCTTGCAAAAAGACGGCACTGCGGTGCGCGTGGTCGAGCTGGGCCGACCGGGTGGAGCGGGTAAACCTCCGACCCCGGGTGCGCCATCCAACCCGGGGGCAGGTGCCCCTGGCAGCCCTGCAGCAACGCCAGGCGGCGCACCCGCAACGGTCACCCCCGATGCGGGCCCTAAAGCTGGCGGTACCCCGCCAGCTTCCCGTTGATCCCATCTCTTTGAGGTTACTGGCATGCAACTCCCTGAAATATCGATCAGACGCCCGGTTTTTGCGACGGTGCTCTCGTTGTTGATTGTGTTGTTGGGCTGGGTGTCATTCACCAAGCTCACGGTGCGCGAGTACCCCAAGATCGACAACCCGGTGGTCACGGTGGAAACCAAGTACGTGGGCGCCTCCTCCACGGTGGTGGAGTCCCAAGTCACCAAGGTGTTGGAAGACTCGTTGTCGGGCATCGAAGGGGTGGACGTGATCACATCCATCAGCCGCCAAGAGCAAAGCCAAATCACCGTTAAATTTGTGCTGTCGCGCGAGCCCGACTCTGCCGCTGCCGATGTGCGCGACAAGGTCTCGCGGGTGCGCCAGCGCCTGCCCCAGGGCATTGACGAGCCGGTGATCGCCAAGGTTGAGGCCGACGCCTTCCCGGTGATTTGGTTGGCATTCAGCTCCGACACCTTAGACCCACTGCAATTGAGTGAGTTGGCCAACCGTGTGGCCAAGCCCATGATGCAAACCGCACCAGGTGCATCGGACGTGCGTGTTTTTGGCGAGCGCAAATACTCGATGCGCATTTGGATTGACCCCGACCGCTTGGCCGCTTTCAAGTTAACCACCCAAGACGTGGAAGACGCTTTGCGCCGCTCTAACCTAGAGGTGCCTGCAGGCCGCATTGAAAGCAATCTGCGCGAGTTCAACGTGACCGCCGCCACCGACTTGCAAAAACCAGCAGAATTTGGGCAAATCACCATCAAGTTGGTCAACGGCATGCCAGTGCGCATCAGAGATGTGGCCCGTGTTGCCCAAGGCCCCTTGTCAGAGCGCACTGCGACCCGTTTGAATGGCCGCGACGCCATCACCCTGGGGGTGATCCGCAATGCCACCGCCAATCCCTTGGAATTGAGCGCTGCTGTGCGCGCCATGCTCCCCAAGATCAAGGAAAACCTGCCACCGGGCATTGAGATCGAAGTGGCCAACGACAACTCCGTGTTCATTGACCGATCCATCAAAGCCGTTTACACAACGATTCTTGAAGCGGTGGTGTTGGTGGCCTTGGTGATCTTCTTTTTCCTGCGCACCTTTCGCGCATCCATCATTCCCTTGGTGACCATTCCTGTGGCGCTGATCGGTACCTTTTCGATGATGGCTTTGTTTGGCTTTTCCATCAATTCGCTGACCATGTTGGCCTTGGTGCTGGCCATTGGTTTGGTGGTGGACGATTCCATCGTGGTGCTGGAGAACATTTACCGCCACATAGAGGAGGGCATGACGCCCTTCCAAGGCGCGATCGTGGGCTCCAAGGAAATTGCCTTTGTCGTGGTGTCGATGACCTTGACCTTGGCAGCGGTGTTTGCGCCACTGGCCTTCACCCCGGGCCGCACGGGCCGTTTGTTTGCGGAGTTTGCCTTGGTCTTGGCCGGCTCTGTGATCGTGTCAGGTTTTGTGGCCCTGACCTTGTCGCCCATGATGTGCTCCAAGCTGCTCAAGCATTCTGAAAAACGCAATTGGTTTGACCGCAAGATGGAAGTGCTGTTGAGCGGGCTTGAAAACGGTTACAGCCGCTTGTTGGGCTGGACCTTGGGTGACGCCCGCCTGGGCCCCATCCGCTTTTCACGCCGCTGGTTTGTGGTGGGCATCATGCTTTCGGCTGCCGTGGGCACGGTGGTTTTGTTCACGCAAACCAAGAGCGAGCTTTCTCCCATGGAAGACCGGGGCGTGATTTTGACGGTGATCAACGGGCCCGATGGCGCCACGATGAACTACACCATGAAGTACGCCGAAGCGCTGGAAAAAATCGGTGCCCGCTACCAGGCTGACTTTGACCGCATTTTCACCGTGGTGGGCAATCCCACTGTGGCCCAAGGCAATGTGTTTTTCAGGGGCTTGCCTTGGGAAGAACGCAGCCGCACCACCATGGATGTGGCGCGTGAAATCACCCCCTTTGTGGCGAGCATGCCGGGTGTCACGGCATTCCCCATCACGCCGCCCTCATTGGGGCAAGGCTTTCGAGAACGCCCCCTTAATTTTGTGATCTTGACGTCCGACAGTTACCAAAACCTGTCACAAGTGGTCCGCCAATTCCAAGATGAAATAGCCAAAAACCCAGGTATTGTCAGCGTTGATACCGATTTGCGTTTGAACAAGCCGGAGATCAGCATGGAGGTGGACCGCGAGCGCGCTGCTGACATGGGCGTGCCCGTGGACGCCATTGCCCGAGCGGTCGAGACCATGATGGGTGGGCGCAATGTCACCCGTTATAAGCGCGAAGGTGAGCAATACGAAGTGGTGGTGCAAACCACTGCAACTGGTCGCGATACCCCCAATGACATTGAAAAGATTTTCGTGCGTGGCCGCAATGAAGCCATGATTCCTTTGTCGGCTTTGGTCAAAATCAAAGAGGTGGTGGTACCGCGCGAGTTGAACCACTTCAGCCAACGGCGCAGTGCCACCATCACTGCCAATTTGGCCCCCACTTACTCGTTGGGTGAGGCCTTGGAGTTCATGAAGGGCGTGTCTAAAAAGGTGCTCAAGCCCGGCTACTCCACCGACCTCAATGGCACCTCGCGCGAGTTTGTCGAGTCGTCTGGCTCCTTGGCACTGGTGTTTGTGCTGGCCTTGCTGTTCATCTTTTTGGTCTTGGCCGCTCAGTTTGAAAGCTTTGTGGACCCGTTTGTGATCTTGCTCTCGGTGCCCTTGTCCATGGTGGGTGCCTTGCTCGCCCTCAAGTGGTCGGGCGGTTCGCTCAATGTGTTCAGCCAAATTGGCCTGATCACCTTGGTGGGTTTGATCACCAAGCATGGCATTTTGATTGTGGAGTTCTCCAACCAAATGCGCGCCAAGGGTAAGAGCACCATGGTGGCGGTGAAAGAGGCCGCCACCATGCGTTTGCGCCCGATTTTGATGACCACTGGTGCCATGGTGCTGGGTGCCATTCCGCTGGCCCTGGCCACCGGCGCGGGTGCAGAAAGCCGGCGTCAAATTGGCTGGGTGATTGTGGGCGGCATGTCGCTGGGCACCTTGCTGACCATTTTTGTGGTGCCCACCATGTACACCTTGTTTGCCCGCAAGTCCACGCCGGGTGCCATCACCACGGTGATCCACGAACCCGGTCACGACCCAGCCTGATTCTGGCCTGCGTTTGACGACGTTTAGAACGCGCCGTCAAACAGCATCACATCCACCGGCTCTCCCGCGGCCACATGGCCTTGGTCGTGGTGCAACACGATCAAGGCATTGCCTTGCACCATGGAGCTGAGCACGCCCGAGCCTTGGTTGCCGGTGGTGCTCACTTGCATTTGTCCATTGTTTGAGCGGCTGACCACCCCGCGTTGGTATTCGGTGCGCCCCGCTTTTTTGCGCATGGCTTGCTGGCTGTGTGCCCGCACCAGCAAAGGCGGTGCGTCGGTGCAGCCCATCATGCGCCACAAAGCTGGGCGGACAAAGGCCAAAAAAGTCACCATCACCGCCACCGGGTTGCCAGGCAGGCCAAACATCAGGGTCTGGCCCATGCGACCCACCGCCATGGGGCGGCCCGGGCGCATGGCAATGCGCCAAAAGTCCACGTCGCCGAGTTCGCGCATCAAGGCCTTGGTGTGGTCGGCCTCGCCCACGCTCACCCCGCCACTGGTGATGATGGCGTCAGACCTGCGGGCCGCATCCTCAAAGGCCGCGCGCAGCAGCCGTGGGTCATCGGGCACCACACCCAAATCGATCCATTCGCAGCCCATGCGTTGCAACATGCCGCACACGGTGTAACGGTTGCTGTCGTACACCGCACCTTCGCGCGGGGCTTGGCCCAGGCTCAAAATTTCGTCGCCGGTGGAAAAGTAGGCCACCCGCAGGCGTGGGCGCACCGCCACTTCGGGCAGCCCCAAGCTGGCCAATAAGCCCCAAGCCGCAGGTGTGAGCCTTTGGCCTTGGCGCAGGGCGGCTTGACCCAAGGCAATGTCTTCGCCGTGCAAGCGCCGGTTGTCACCGGTTTGTACCCGCCCTGGGGGAAGGGTGATGCGGTCGCCTTGGATGTCCACCATTTCATGCGCCACCACGGTGTCCAGCCCGGTGGGCATGATGGCCCCAGTGGTGATGCGCAGACATTGGCCAGCCAGCAGGGGTGGTCCAGCCCAGGCAGCGCCTGCCAGCGCGTGCCCCACGCAAGTGAGCGCAGTGGGTTCGGTGGCGGACAGGTCTGCGCCTGCAAAGGCGTAACCGTCCATGGCGGAGTTGTCGTGGGGCGGGACATCCACCGGAGAAATCACATCTTGGGCCAATATGCGCTCACCCGCAGCCATCACGGCCAATGTCTCCACCGGGCCGTCCAGCCGCAAAGGGGCGAGTTGTTCTAAAAAGGCTTGTACCTGTGGCACCGACAAGGCTTGCGGGTCATAGCCTTCCAAGGCAGCGGCAATTTGCGCCAGTGACTTCATGGCCATGTCCTGTTAACTGGCCAGCCGCTGCAATTCGGCCAAGGTGTTGGCGTTGGCAAAAGCGCGCGGATCGTCGTGGGCTAGGTTGAAGGGCACCCGCACCGTGGCGTGTTGCGCCGTCCATAGGTCAATCTTGCGCCCTCCACCGTGGGTGAAGCGCACCAAGCTCTCCAGCAAAGATACCGGCAGCAGGCAAAAAACCGGCTGTGTGCGCAGTTGGGTTTGGCCACCTGGATCGGTCTCCAGGCCGCTGGCCATGGCGATGGCCTGGTCTGATCCGCCCAAGGCCTGGGCCATGCGCTGGGCCAAGTCGGTTGGGAACCAGGGCGTGTCGCAGGGCACGGTCAACAGATAAGGGGTTTCGCAGCGCTCCAAACCGGTCAAAAACCCGGCCAGGGGGCCGGCATGGTCACTCAAGGTGTCGGGCCAAACCGGCGCACCGAAGGCCTCATAAGCGGCCAAATTGCGGTTGGCATTGACCATGGTTTCGCCCACCTGCGGGCTCAGGCGCATCAAGGTGTGCAAAGCCAGGGGCAGGCCTTGGAAGTTTTGCAAGCCCTTGTCCACCCCGCCCATGCGCGAACCCCGTCCACCGGCCAAAACCAATCCGGTGATGTCTTGCGTGGAGATGCTGTGGGTCATGCGTGGGTTTCAGGGTTGCAACGAGGGATCAAGTGCAGGGCATCAGCCACCGATGTAGCTCATCTCGACGCGCTTGTGGCCGCTGCCCAAGGGGCCTTGTTGGGCGCCGCGCAGCTCGGAGTAACGGTCATCGCGGCCTTGCCAAATTTGCGCAATGGCCGCGCTGAGTTGCGCATCGCTGGCCCCTTGGCGCACCAAGCTGCGCAAATCGTGCCCGTGGGTGGCAAACAGGCACAAATACACCTGGCCCTCGGTGGACAAACGCGCGCGGTTGCAGTCGCCGCAAAAGGCCTGGGTCACGCTGCTGATCAAACCCACCTCACCCAAGGCAGGGTCGTGTTGGCCGTCTGCTCCGGCGTGGCCCCAGCGCTGGGCGGTTTCGCCCGGCGCCGATGCCGACAAGGGCACCAATGGAAACTCGGTTTGCAGCAGTTGGAGCAACTCGCGCGAGGGGACCACCTCGTCCATGGCCCAGCCATTGGTCTCGCCCACATCCATGTACTCGATGAAGCGCAAAGCCATGCCGCTGCCCCTGAAGTGCCGCGCCATGGGCAAAACCTCGCCCAGGTTGGTGTGGCGCTTGACCACCATGTTGATCTTGATGCCGCTGGGCCTGCCCAAGGCGTCAACGCCCAAGCCAGCATCGACCGCTGCTTGGATGCCGTTCAGCACATCGCTGACCGGGAAGTCCACATCGTTCATTTGGCGAAAGACGGTGTCGCTCAATCCGTCCAGACTGATGGTGATGCGTTTCAAGCCCGCCTGCTGCAAAGCCGGGGCCTTGCGCGCGAGCAAAGAGCCATTGGTGGTCAAGGTCAGGTCCAGGGGCTGCCCCTGGGGGGTTTGCAATTCAGACAATTGCGCGATCAGCACTTCGATGTGTTTGCGCAACAGCGGCTCACCGCCGGTGAGCCGAATTTTTTGCACCCCATGGGCGACAAACTGGCGTGCCACTCGGGTGATTTCTTCGAAGCTCAAAAGCGAGGATTGGGGCAAATAGGTGTAGCTGCTGTCAAACACCTCTTTGGGCATGCAGTAGTTGCAGCGAAAGTTGCATCGGTCGGTCACGCTGATGCGCAAATCGCGCAAAGGCCGCGCACGCAAGTCGCGCAGCTCGCCCTTGGGCGCGACCAAGGGATGTGGCAAATCCCAGGCGGGGCCCAGCTGGCGCTGATCGATCAAAGGAATGGTGCGGGAACCCATGCGCTGATTGTGCCCGAGGCAAAAAAAGACCCGCGCAAGCGGGTCTTCGGGGAGCGCAACAGGTTTATTTGCTGGCGGCAGGGGCGGGCGCTGAAGCCTCGGCCACGGGTGCCAAGGTGGGTGCCACCGCGGTGCTGGCCGCTGGGGCCATCACCGCTGGGGGCGTGGTCGCGTGGGCTGGTGCGGCCTTGGGTGCGCTGTTGCCAGGCAGCATGGGCACGATCAGCAAGGCCACGATGTTGATGATCTTGATCAACGGGTTCACAGCGGGGCCAGCGGTGTCTTTGTAGGGGTCGCCCACGGTGTCACCGGTCACAGCGGCTTTGTGCGCTTCGCTGCCTTTGCCGCCAAAGTGACCATCTTCAATGTACTTTTTGGCGTTGTCCCAAGCACCGCCGCCGGTGCACATGGAGATGGCCACAAACAAACCGGTCACGATGGTGCCCATGAGCAATCCACCCAAAGCAGCAGGTCCCAGGGTCAGGCCCACAACGACGGGGACCACCACGGGCAACAAAGAGGGCACCACCATCTCCTTGATGGCAGCGGTGGTCAGCATGTCTACGGCAGCACTGTAGTCGGGCTTGCGTTTGCCCGCCATGATTTCACCGTCGGCGAATTGGCGGCGCACTTCAACCACCACCGAGCCTGCGGCGCGGCCCACGGCTTCCATGGCCATGGCACCAAACAGGTAGGGGATCAAGCCACCGATGAACAAGCCCACAATCACCTTCGGATCGCTCAAGCTGAACGCCACGTCCAGGCCACGGCTTTCCAAAGAGTGGGTGTAGTCGGCAAACAGCACCAAGGCGGCCAAACCGGCTGAACCGATGGCATAACCTTTGGTCACGGCCTTGGTGGTGTTGCCCACCGCGTCCAGGGGGTCGGTCACATCGCGCACCGACTTGGGCAACTCTGCCATTTCGGCAATGCCACCTGCGTTGTCGGTGATGGGGCCATAGGCGTCCAAGGCCACCACGATGCCGGCCATGCTGAGCATGGCGGTGGCGGCGATGGCGATGCCATAGAGCTCGCCCAATTGGTAGGCCGACAAAATGGCTGCGCAAACCATCAAAACGGGCCATGCGGTGGAGCGCATGGACACGCCCAGGCCAGCGATGATGTTGGTGCCGTGACCGGTGGTGGAGGCTTGTGCAATGTGTTTGACAGGCGGGTATTGCGTTCCGGTGTAGTACTCAGTGACCCATACCAAGGCGGCGGTCAACAGCAAGCCCACAGCACATGCGCCCCACAGGCGAATTTGGGTGCCAGCACCCAGAGCGTCGTCGGGCATGATGGCCTTGGTGACGAAGTAAAAAGCCACCAGGGACAGCACGCCTGCCACGGCCAAACCTTTGTACAAGGCGGGCATGACGTTTTTCATGCCGGGTGAGGCCTTGACGAAAAAGCAACCAATGATGGAGGCAATGATGGACACGCCACCCAGCACCAAGGGATAGAGCACGGCTGCCATGGGGGCCGCATTCACCATCAACGCGCCCAAGACCATGGTGGCGATCAAAGTCACTGCATAGGTTTCAAACAAGTCGGCGGCCATGCCAGCGCAGTCACCCACGTTGTCGCCCACGTTGTCGGCGATCACTGCAGGGTTGCGCGGATCGTCCTCAGGAATACCCGCTTCCACTTTGCCCACCAAGTCGGCGCCCACGTCAGCGCCTTTGGTGAAAATGCCACCGCCCAAACGGGCGAAGATGGAGATCAAAGAGGAGCCAAAGGCAAAACCCATCAGGGGGTTGAGCAATGAGGCCAGGTTTTTATCGGGGGTCAGGTTGCCATTGCCCACCAAAAACCAAAAGAAGCCGCCCACGCCGAGCAGGCCCAAGCCCACCACCAACATGCCCGTGATGGCGCCGCCTTTGAAGGCCACGTCCAAAGCCGGACCGATGCCATGGGTCGCTGCCTGTGCGGTGCGCACATTGGCCTTGACCGACACGTTCATGCCGATAAAGCCACAAGCGCCGGACAACAGCGCCCCAACGACAAAGCCAATGGCGGTTTGTGAGCCCAAAAAGACCGCGATCAAAATGGCCAAAACCACGCCCACCATGGTGATGGTGCGGTATTGACGGGCCAGGTAAGCGGATGCGCCTTGTTGAATGGCCGTTGCAATTTCTTGCATCCGGGCATTGCCTGCGTCCATGGACAGAATGGATGCGCGAGCCCAAAAGCCGTAAATCACAGCAATGACCCCGCATGCGAGCGCAAAAATGAGCGCTGTGTTGCCAGACATAAAGTCTCCTTTGAGTTTCCCTAGATTGAGGTGGTCCAACACAGGGGCCGGACCACGACCGATGTGTTGCTTCCTCAGTCCGGTGAAATCCCCGGTGTCCGATTGGCCAACCCACGGACTGTAAGCGAAGCGCACCTAGGGTTGACCCTTGGACTGTCGCCTGCAAGGCCAGTGAAAGTAAAATGCGGGTTAATACGGATCAAGTGTCTTCCGCCATTCTTTTTTGTTTTGGAATTTTCATGTCACTCGACAACGTCACCCCTGGCAACCAATTGCCCCACGCTTTCAACGTCATCATTGAAATCCCCATGAATGCCGACCCGGTGAAATACGAGGTCGACAAGGCCACGGGCGCTATTTTTGTGGACCGTTTCATGAGCACCTCGATGCATTACCCCACCAACTATGGTTATGTGCCCAAAACCATCAGTGGCGATGGCGATCCGGTGGATGTGCTGGTGATCACCCCGGTACCCTTGATCCCTGGCGTGGTGGTGACCTGTCGGCCCATCGGTATTTTGAAAATGGAAGACGAGGCCGGCATGGACGGCAAGGTCTTGGCGGTGCCGACCGACAAAATTTTGTCCATTTACACCCAATGGCAAAAGCCCGAAGACCTGAACCCCATGCGCTTGAAAACCATTGCCCATTTCTTTGAGCATTACAAAGATCTAGAGCCCGGCAAATGGGTCAAAATTTTGGGCTGGGAAGGCCCGCAATCGGCCATCCAAGAGGTGTTGGATGGCATTGCCAATTACCAAAAAGAACACGGATTGGCCTGAGTCGGGCCTGGGTTTATTCCTGGGGGGCTTGGCTGTTTGCCGGTTTGTAGGGCGTGCGCTGGCCCAAGTGCTCCATGTAGTTGTCCACGCCCCGGCCTTCGCGCTCTAAAAATTGGCCGATGGCCTGGGCAAAGCGGGGGTCGGCGACCCCGTGCGCGCTGTGTGTCATCACGGGCATCAAGGCCCGGGCCATCTTGTGTTCGCCCTGGGCGCCGCCCTCGAACCGTTGCACCCCGTTTTGCAAGCACCAGACCAAAGGCTGGTAGTAACAGGCTTCAAAGTGCAGGCAGTCCACCCGCTCGAGCGCCCCCCAATACCTGCCATAGGCCACGGCGGGCTGGTCGGTGCCATCAGACAGGCCAATCAGGCTGCACGCCATCGGAACACCGGCGCGCTCGCCCAGCAGCAACAGCCAGTTCTCGGGCATGTCGCTGGCCATGGCCTGAAAAAAGGACCGGCTCAGATAAGGCGCATTGCCGTGTTCTAAGTAGGTGCGCTCGTAACACGCATAGAAAAAGTCCCACTCAGCTGGGCCGATATCGCGACCGCGCAGGGCTTGAAAGTGCACCCCGGCGTCAGCCACGCGACGCCGCTCTTGCTTGATTTTTTTGCGTTTTTCCTGTTGCAGGCTGGCCAAAAAAGCGTCGAAGTCACTCCAGCCTTGGTTTTGCCAATGGAACTGCACCGTGTGGCGCTGCATCCACTGGGCTTGGGTGCAAGCGGCCAGGTCAACATCGCTGCCAAAAAGCAGGTGCCAGGAGGAGACTGGTTGCTTGTCACACCACTGGTGCAAGGCTTGCACCAGGGCTTGGCGGGCCAGGTCATCGCGCGCCAACAAGCGGCTGCCTGGTACCGGGGTGAAGGGCACCGCCACCAAGGCCTTGGGGTAGTAGACCAGGCCATGTTGTTCATAGGCGTTGGCCCAGGCCCAGTCAAACACATACTCGCCATACGAATGGCCCTTGAGGTAGAGCGGGCATGCGGCCTGCAATTGGTCCCCATGCCACAGGCTTAAAAATTGGGTGCTC